>ERZ773243.55-NODE-55-length-153517-cov-5.980406_pt1 | contig 153517 bp, 175 predicted proteins | sample MGYA00580520_ERZ773243 | MGnify/ENA primary metagenome ERZ773243 (study PRJEB29015, sample SAMEA2737747) | human gut metagenome | biome: human gut; feature: human-associated habitat; material: faeces | place: China | collected 2012 ... | reverse complement strand
ATTAAATAATACTTGTTTATCTTCCATAAATATCTCCTCTACAAATTACTATTTATCTGTTTGTCTTTTTAATTATACCATTTTATTTTAAATAAATATATTCTTTACACTTAAAAACATATTTAAAAAGTAAAATAACTACTTTATACATACGATTTTTTTTAGAAAGATTTATAGGAATCAATAAAAATGCACATACTGATAAAAATACTAATGCTTGTAATTTAAAATTAGTAAAAGCAAATAGTATTAAAAATATCATGAGCATAGGAAGTCCTATATAAAGATCTGTCATTTCTATATATTTTCCTAAAGTCTTTTTTATACTTTTTATTGTTATATACATAAATTTATCACTCCCTTGATCTGTATCTTCTTCGATACATATTTCTTTGTGGCATAATAGAACTTACGGCTTCACCCATATTTTCACGACCATGCATTCTCATATTTTTACCAATATTTGATGGGGTTGAATTTTTAACTTTACCACCAAATTTTTCAATAGTATTTCCAATACCGTTTTGAATACCACTTTTAATTGGATTAGAGTTTGAACTATTATTACTTTTGATATTATTTCCAAATTTTTGGATAGCTCCTCCAATGGAATTAACAAGTTTATTTCCTCCAACTATTCCTAGAGCAGAAGCACCAACACCTAATCCAAAGGAAGTAGCACCACTAATAGCATTTCCTCCAATATGAGTTGCAGTAGATAATGCATGACCATAGCTCATTAAACTCATTAATTGTTCTCGACCAGAATTAGCACTAACATTTGAACCAATGAATCTATTAGCAACTTGTGATCCGGTTAAAAGAAATGTACCACATCCAACAAACATTAACGATTTTAAAGCCATATCTTTAAAGTTAGAATCACTAAAGAAAGTTGTACTATTAATGGCTTGCATTACAATTACAGTTATACCAATAATCATCATAACTACTGCACCTTGTAGCATTAAAGAAACTAATTGTTCTATAACGGCAGATCTTCGTTGTTTATTTCCAATAGAAGTAGCAAATACTATTGGACTTATTAAAAACAAAAATAAAAATTCTATTTGCCTACGAGCGAGCATCATGCCACTAAAGAAAAGAGCATATAAGAAGAAACCGCCTACAATAATAGCCATTATCCAGTTTATATTATATTTATAATCTTTTTCATCTGGTAGTATCCATTTCTTAGAAGTTACATATTTATCATTAAACATTCGTTTCTTAGTAAAATTACTATTCTTGATATTATCACTTATATTTTCTTTTTTAAATTCATCACTTGCTTTATAACCATCTGAATAATCAACATACATTGTAAGCATAGCACTAGATAAAGTAGTACCACTATTTGAAAACATAGAAGAAGTATAACCACTTAATTTCATTGATAAAGTGTTGGCTTGCGAAAATAAGAAAACGCTCATTAACACAAGCACACTACATTTAATAATTTCCATAACTATTTGATGAGTAGATAATCCATCATCTGGATCTAATATTTTCATTACAAATCGCCAAGCAATAAATAATGCTAATAATGTTATAGCAATAGCAATTATTCCAGAATGAAAATTAGAAAACATGGTATTATCCGAAACACTATCAACAATATCATATAAGTTTAGTTCTTTCATTATATTAAATAATGTATCTACTAGTTTATAGATAAAATCAATTACAGCCCAACCTAATCTTCGGAGTAAATCTAGAGCACTTAACATATAACACCACCTAGAATAGACTGATAATTAAGTTTACTAAAGATATGGCTAAAATGATTCCTACGATACCAAACATTGTTTGAATGATTCTTTGCTTAACATGGGCTTTTCTGTCAACATCAGCAACGGCATACATAATAAAACCAACTACTAATGAAACACCTGCTAATGCAATTCCAACTCTTAAACACCAATCAGTTAAAGTTTTAATGGCTTTTAATATTGTATCAATATTGTAATTACCACCATCTAATTTTGTTATTGCTAGTGTACTTATAGTATTCCCTATATTGTATAGAGAACTTCCTATAAGTTTAAACAATAAACAACACCTCAAAATTTATATTTTTATTCATCTTATTATCATCCTCCTTAATAAAATAAGAAAAAGAGCAAAATAGTGATATAATAAGTTTGTTATTGATTTTTGATAACACTAGAGTTAGCCCTAACTAGCTCTTTTATTTTGCTCTAATTTCATTTGACTAAATTTCTATTTCATCATCTGTTTTTTCTTTAGATTTTGCTAAAAATGTAACTTTTTCAGCAATAACTTCTTGAATAGTTTGTTTTGAATTATCTTTTTCAATAACTCTTGTTTGAATACGACCTTTAATACCAATTAAATCTCCTTGCTTACAATATTCACTTGTATTTTCAGCGACACCAGACCACATAGTACATTTAACAAAATCAGTATCATATTCACCATTTTCATTTTTGTAACTTCTAGGTATAGCAATAGTTACATTGCATACTTTTTTACCATTATCTAATTCAGTTACTTTGGGATCTTGGGTAATTCTACCAACTAATACTATTTGATTCAACATTTAACCACCTCCTTTCGTGTATTAATAATACAAATCATCATTAAAGATTTTTTGTATTTTTTCTTTTGTTTTTTCAATAGATTCTTTACCAAAGTATTTAGAATATTTTTCTATTTGTTCTTCAGTTAAAGAACGGTCTTCACCAAGTTCTGGATCATCACCGACAATAAAAAAATTACCACATATAACATCATGACCAATATCACGATTGGGTGGTAATCCTAAAATTTTTCCTTCTTCATTACAAATTATAGCAACATCATTTGAATCACTTAAATAAGTGTATTCAATTAATCCATTAACAAGTTTTTGTTTATCTTCTAAGTTGTTTTTTATTGTTCTTTTTTCTGGCAACTTATTTGGCTCAACATAAAGAACATTTAAGTTTCTTTGCAATTTATCACAACCCTTCTAACTATATTCACTAAGTAATTTTTTCATTTCTTTTGTTTCTTCTTCGGTCGGAGGTATTGTTTCACATCTCTTACCATTCCAAACCATAACACCATCTTCATCATACCTAATATGTGGAGCTGATGTTCCATTAATTAATTCGTTAGGTTTATCAGTAATTTTAGTAACCATAATATAAGATTGAATATTATCATTCTTATCAGAGTAAGTTTTTAAATATCCTTTAATAAACACTTTTTTATCTTTAATAAAAAAATCTTTATATTTGTAATAAAGATTATTGTGTATTCTTAAATTAAGATAACAATTATTATTTGAATAATCATTACAAGTCAGACCAAACAGACAATAATTATTAGTATTATAAATATTATTGATTTTGCCAGATAACATAACTTCATTATAATTTATATCTTCATACATAAATGCCTCCAATCTAATTTAAAGTTTATATTAGTATTACTAATAATATTATTAGAATTATTTTATTTATTAATTTATTTATTCTTTTATTTATTTGTAGGAAGTATATCTCCTGTCGGTTAGGAAGTGTCTTGCCACTCTGATGGGAGATTTTGATCCTTACTATCATCTATATAGATTTTTCTTCTACTATTATTTTTTTCTTTTCTATCAATTATTACCTTGATATAACCTTTACTATGTAAATTACTTATACAAGTTCTAATTGTTCTTTCACTAACATTATTTACCTTACTTAAATAATTATTAGTTGCATAACAGTAGCCTTTATTATTACACAGTGCTGATATTTCTCCATAAATCAATTTTTCTAAATGTGTTAAAGAAAAATCTAAGATGACAAAACTAGGAGTAATACACGAATTAAATATTTTGGGTATTCAATATCACTCCTAGTATTAATAAGCCACCTTATTTGCTAAATAACCAATATAAACCGTTTGAGTATCTTTTGTATTTTTCTTGCAAGTAACTAAAGTTACAGTAGTTTTTTGATTATCTCTATAAACCTCAATATGACCATCTTTACTGGTATCATATATTTTACTTATAGAATATTCATATTTATAACCATTATAATAAACATAAACTTTATCATCGTTATTTAGTTTATATAAATTTTTAAAGAAAGAAATATAACTAGCTCCATTATGACTAGCAAGAACTAAGTTACCATTAACAACATCTGGCATAGAAGATTTATCTATAATTTGAATATTATAATTAACATTATTATATTTACTATTAGGATCTACTAAACCTCGTTTTAAATTTATAGATGGAATTTCTAAAACAGCAATATAATTATAATTAGTAACTTTGGAAGTATTAGCATTTTCTTGCTTATCTTCTTTCGGTTCTTCTACTTGCGAAGTATTATCATCATCAAAAAAATCTTCTATTTTAGTATCATTATTTTCATCTAATTTTACTTTAGTAGAATAATTATAAACAATCATAAACATACCACAAGCAAAAAGTAGTAAGCCAATTAATTTAATAAGATTAAACTTCTTATTTTCTTTTCTTCGTACCATATAAGAATAATCCTAGTCCAGATACAATTAAAACTATACTTCCAATTAGTTCATAATTAATATTACTTAAACCAGTATTTGGAACTTCGTATGCTTCATCTAACATATTACATTTAACAACTTGTCCATCTTCGGTAATTTCAAAATACATTTTTTCTTCATTTATTTTGTATCCCTCTGGTGCTTCTTTTTCTAAAATGTAGTATTTACCAACTGGTAATTTATCAATAATGATTTTACCATTTTCATCAGTACGACCAGAATAAACTAACTCTTCATTTTCATTGTAAATTTCAATTAAGGTGTTAGGTAAAGTCTTACTATTTGAATAATCAGATTTAGTAAATTCTAAAATACCTTTTGGTAAATGATTTTCTAAGGTAGTTTTATAATTAATTACCTCTGTATATTGATCTTTATATTCAAGATTGAAATTATATTTAGATTTATCTAATACATGGTTATTTATAGTTTCAATTTCTTGTAAATAGTATTTTCCTAAATATAAATCTTGTACTTTAACATAACCATTTTCATCAGTAATTAATTCTTTCACAAGTGTACCTTTTTTGTATTTTAAATTACCAAGAGCATCATATATATTTTCTCTAGCATATAAGCCTATTTTAACACCTTTTAAGTTAATTTTAGTATAAATATACCCATTATCAGTTAATTCTACTTCTTCACCAGTTTTAGTTAGTTCTAGGCTACCTTTAACTGCTTTATTTTCAAACTTGACTTCAAATAAGATTCCAAATTCTTCATCGTTAATTAATTTAGAATCTTCACCAATTTTAAATTCAACAGAATTTTTATTCCATAAGTAACCATCAATTTTTTGATCTACTTCTTCTAAATAATAAGTACCTGCTTTTAATGGATAAGGCGTGATTAAAATACCATTAGAATCAGTTTCAAAAACATCAATAGTTTTAGCAGTTGGATAAGTTATTGTTTGTTTAACATATTCCTTAGTATCAACATTATATATTCTAAACTTAATATTTTTTCTAGCAATAATTTGTTTAGTATCTTTATCAATTTTAACAACTTTTAATTTAGCTGTTATTTCAGCATTAGAGATAGTATAGTAAATTTTATCTCCCATTTCATAAACCTTAATTGTAAAATCATCTACCTTAGTAGTATCTTTAGAGGTAGTTAATTGTTTTACTGTATAAGTTCCATATACTAAATTAATATTTAATTTCCCATTTTTATCAGTTTTTCCAGTCTTATAAAGTTCGCCTTTACTATTATAAAAACCAAACTCTACATTAGGCTCTGGTGTCATTATTTCAGATTTACTAGTAGCATAAACTTTTGTAAGTTCAACATCACGATTTATTACTTTTTCTTTTACAATAACATAGTTATCAATATTATCTAGAGAACTAGTAAAATAATATTTAGTAGTATCTAATTGATAACCTTTACTAGGAATTATTTCTTGTAAATAGAAATCTCCAAAATAAGGTAAATGTTCTATTTTTGCATAGCCATTACTATCAGTAGTTGTTTTACCAACTAATGCATCTGTCTTTTTATCATAAACGCCATATACTGCACCATTTAAAGTTGCTTCGCCTTGTGGTTTAGTAGAATTATTGTCTTTATCATGTTTAGTAAAGTCAATTTTTCCTCCCTCAGATTTGATATTTAAAGATGCATAAACTGGATCAACTGCTCCAGAAGATAGCATTGTTTGAATACCATTGCCATAATACACAAGATATTGTCTTGTAGTATACATTTTTTTCTTGAATTGCATAGTAATATTACCAACATTAGTAGCACGAATAGTAATATTATTGCCATTAATTTGGTACTCAGCATTATTACTCATTATTACATCATAATTTGATAATACATTGTTAGTATCGGTTAGTGTTATTTTATCACCAACTTTCATAGTAATTGTTTGACCATTAAAAGATGGTTTTACATAATGACTATTAACTAAATTCATAATTGTATTTTTTTCAGCAGATACATCCATGTTTGTTCCTGCTCCCCATCTTTGAGTAGAGTAAGAAATATTATAACTTCCTGCCTGTTCCCATAAAAGGGCTTGAGTTGCTAATCTATAATTTAATGTTTGATGATTTGGATAATCATAACCATAATAAGCAGTTAGTAACATTTTTAATTTTTGTTCATTAGAATAATTGGTATTAGACATATCACCAACTGTATAATTATTAGTTCCCTCTGGAACGCCAGGTTCGATACAATAAGCAACACGATCACCAAAATAATAATCTTGAGTATACCAACTATGAGCTGATTCATTTGGACTAGTTCTTGTCCAAAAGTAACCAGACTTATTCATTGTTAAAGTAGCTCCTTGGGCATATACAGATGTAGTGGAAACACATCCAATTATGACACCAAGTAGTAATAGTAAATTTTTTATTTTATTTTTCATTTTCCATTCTTTCCTCCTCTCGTGAAATTTTACTTGATAAGGCACAAGCAGACCATAAAAAAAGCACTAGTAAAATTAATAGTGCAATCCCAATAAATAATAATATTTTCATTTTTTCCTCCAAAATAAAAAAGACTAGAATATCTAATCTTTATACTTATTGCAATTTCCTGATGAACAATTAATATATAAATATTCACCTAAAACTGTACCTTGACCATCAACAACATCCATACACCAACTATTAATAATATCAACTGTATCTTTCAAAGAGATTCTTTCACTAGCAGATAGACAAGCATCCATAGAACTATATTCGATTTTACCTTTATGAAAAGAATAATTAAAATCATTTGGATTAGGAACACCAATATAGGAATTATTATTTTCTTTTGCTGGCTCTTCTTTAATTTGATTATTATTAGATTGTGATTGATTTTGTTGATTATTATTTTGTTTTATTTCATTTGAATTATTTGATGTAGTGGAAGTAGTAGAAGTGTTAGAAGATACTTTATTTTCTTTTATATCTTCCTTAGGGCTTTCTACAACATCAATACTTTCATTTTTCTCTTTTGGTAATTCTTTTTGATTTTCTGTTTTTTCCGTAATATCTTTTTGTTTTACTTTTTCTTTGGATTCTGTATTGCTAGTAGAATTTTTTGATAAGTTATTCTTACTAGAATTGATTTTACCCATAAAGATAAAAGTAGTAGTTAATATCACTATTATAGTAATAATGCTAATTTTAAACATTTTTAATTTCATAACATCACCTTTGTTTGAATGATATACTACCTAAAAACTTTTGTCAAATCATTAAGAATTACCATTTACGCAATCATAAAACCACCTCCTTTAATGTAATAAAAAAAGTTGCATTTCTACAACTTAAATTCTTTTATAAATATTTTAAATTTTTCTTCTTCGTTAGGGTCAATGAATCCTTCATTATCATTATAAACTTCTATATCCAAAGCACAAGCAAATTTCACAATACAACTTTTCTTGATTGGCAACAACCCACAATAAGAGCATCCAATCTCTTTATAAGCTCTATACTCTGGTTCTTGTCTATATAAACAAATTGTATAATAAATTAATTCTTCTTGACTAAAGTGCTTAGTTATAGAGCAAATCTTTTTGGATAATGTTTGATATTCTGTATCATTATCTATAAATGCATCTAATTTAGTGTAATCATTAATACCTTTTGTTCTTTCATCAACAAAAATATATTTATAGGTACTAGTAATTTTTATAGGCATTTCACAATAATTTTTACTTTTTAATTTTCTATATTTTTTCATAAACATACAGACACGATAGAAAGTTCTTTCTATATCATAATCTAATAAATCAAATTTAGATAATAGTTCATTATCCAATATATCTTCTTTTTCTTGTATTGTGTTATTCATTTTAACCCTCCAACTTGAATGTAGCCAATAGAAAAGGAGATGCTTATAAGGGGAATTTAACCCTATATAAGTATCTCCTTGTTTTTTAGAGAAACTAAATTTAAGTTATAAATACTAAAATAAGATTTATGATTTTGCATAGTTATCACCTTACCTTAAGGTGAAGTCATCAAATACTACCACAATCACTTCACACATAACAAAAATTTTTCTTTTTCCAAATATTGGCTATTATTCTAATATTTTTATTTATTATTGTCAATGGCTTTTATCAAAAAAACTAACAATAAAAAAAGATGACTTGTTTCTTTCGATACAATTCATCGATTTTACTATATTTTACCACTTGACTTTTATAAGTCAATGATTAAATTTTTCTTTTTTTTCTTTTTTTTTCTTTTTTTTTCTTTTTTTTATTAATTATAAATCTCGCACTAAATCTTCAATTTTTTCTTTAGAGAAAGTAGATGCTTCAAGTATCATCTTATCATAATAAGCATTAGCATCTTCTTCATCAAAGAATGTTTTTAAATTAAATTTCCCATATAAATCATCTGTTTTTTTATCTTGAATAAGCATATATACAACATATTCATTTTTATTAAGATTACTAGCATTAGAAGTAATAATTATCATAACAATACTTACTATATAAGAATCTAATTTTATTTCTTTATGTTTATTTGTTGAATTAACTTTAATATTTTTTAATTCACTTATGATATCCCTTTTTGATTCTACATTTTTATTAACTACTCTCATAATGCACCTCAAAACTTAATTTACTATTATTATACACAATTATTAAAAGAAAGAAATACTTTCATAAAATATTTCTTTACTATTTTTAATTAGCATTGATTTTTTTGATGAAACGATTAATAACTTTGTCGCATAATTCCTCTATCATTGCATATATTAAAAAAGGCCAAAATGCAACTGATAATAATGCTTCGATAAACAATGGGCATCCCGTCATTGAAAAAGGAGATGCTTCTAGGGTATATCCTAAATTTGTATCAATATATAACCCTTTAATTAGGAATACTAGAAATATAACTGCTCCCAATATACTTATTGCTTTTTTTATACTCATTTTATTTCACCACCAAACTATTTAAGATTTACTACTACATTAATATGATAACCAATTTTTATAAAAAATCAATACTTTAACCTTAAACAGTTGTGCAAAAGACAATTATTTAACACTTGTATAAAATAAATTGTAGAAAGTGAGGTAAGATTTTATGAATAATAGTCGTGAAATACTATCAATGAATTTAAAATATTATAGACAAAAATATAACTTATCTCAAGAAAAGTTTGCTGAGAAAGTTGGAAGTAATTTAGTTTATATAAATGAATTAGAAAATTGTAAAAGAAAACCTACAATTGAAATGCTTGATAAAATAGCAGAAGGTATGAACAAAAATATTGATCGTAAGTTAAAAATGACTGCATCAGATTTACTAAAATATGATAAAACTCATAGAACTACATTTAATAGAATTGATGAAAGAAAATAAGATTTGTTTTCTTTTTATTTTATACTAATCTAAATTATAAAAATCAAGTGTTTCTAAATTATTAACTCTAATATTATATTTTATATCTAATAGTGCAATAGCATTATTTTTTATTTGTTCTAAATCCTTTTTGGAATATTTAATCTTGTGTAGATTTTTAAATATTTCACTAGCACTTATATTATGATATTTATAATTTGAAAATTGATAATTTAAAAGTAACAAATGTGCTAGCAGTTCAGTATCATATAATTTTTTGATTCTTTTTTCATCTCTTAGAAATAACTTATCCATACTCATAAAAAATCCTCCATTGAATGAATGATAGCTACAATAAAAATGTTTGTCAAATCATTATTCTTTATGCATATTTACACCAAATATTAATATTATTAATTAGGTATCGCTTTCGGGTGGTACAATATTAAATGTACTACCAGGTTCATAACTAGCCCATATAGCCATATTTCTATTAATAGTTTCCACACTATAATCCTGATATTTATTAGGATTAAAATTAGGTCTCGAACTCATTCCTAGTATCTCACCAGTATTAGGATCCATCGCCAAAGCCCAAGCCCCTTCTGGGTTATATTTAGTTACAATATTATCAAGTTCTCTCTCAATAGAAGACTGAATCTTATAATTAACAGTCAAATATATATCAAGACCATCCTCTGGTTCAACATATACCGAATTTCTATCTAAATTATTCCCTTTTGCATCAGAAAAATACTGAATAGAACCATACTCCCCAGTAAGTATTTTATCATATTCAAGTTCAAGTCCACTAAGGCCTTGATTATCAATACCAACATAACCAAGTACATGTGATAGCATTTCATCATGAGGATAATATCTCTTAGATTCCTTAAGTAAATATACTCCCTCAAAGTTAAGCGCAGCTATCTTATCCGCAATATCATAAGATAGTCTTCTTCCTTCAGGATGTACCCTTTCCATCATTGACTTTTTATATAAATGTTCTTCAATAACACTTTTATCCACTCCAAGTATTTCACTTATTTTCGTAGCTACTAAATCCTTATCTTTAATTTGATTTGGAATAAATACCAAAGAAGTAGTAGTAAGATTACCTGCTACAACCTCTCCATCAACAGTATATATTTTACCCCTATCAGCCTCAATAGGTAGATTTCTACTCCATAGTCCACTAGCCAAAGTATTAAGTTTTCTATATTCAATAACCTCAATGTAAAATACTTTACCAATAACAAGTAAAAATACAAATATCACTATCAAAAGTACTATTTTAATTCTTTTATGTATACCTTTATCAAACATAGTAGTCTCACCTATTAAAGAATATTCAAGCATCTCAGTATAAATTACAAAGAAAAATATAAATATTTTTTTGCTACTTAATAATTACAAAAATTATAATTAATAAAAATTTCTATTTATATTGAAATATTCACAATAATTTGGTATATTATTAATAGAGAGGAGTGAATAAAATGGATGATGCATTTGGCGTTTTAGCAACAACTTCAATTGGCTTAATAGTCTTTTTTGGAATAATTGCAATTGCTTTCTATGTCGTTTATGTAATTGCCCTTGCAAAATTATTTAAAAAGGCTGGCGAAGATGGTTGGAAAGCAATAATACCATTTTATAATGTATTTGTATTAATTCAAATAGCAGGTTTAAATTGGTGGTATTTCTTAATTGCAATATCAGGAACAATATGCACTATAGCTAAAATTGATGGTTTGAACTACATCTGTAATTTAGCAGGTATGGCTGTTAACTTCTTTGTTTTCTACAATATAGCAAAAAAAATGAAACAGCAACCAGTAGGATATGGTGTAGCTGGTGCACTAGTTGCCCCAATAATAACAATGATATTAGGATTTTCAGGCAAATATACTTTTGATCCATCAGTACAAGTTAGTCCTAATGGTCCAATTGGTGATACTAAAGAATCTACAAGTAATGAACCAGAAAAATATTGTCTAGGTTGTGGTTGTAAACTTAAAGCAGGAACAAAATTCTGTGAAAAGTGTGGAAAAGAAGTAAAATAAAAGATATCTCGTAAAGAGATATTTTTTTATATCAAAAAAGAATTCTATTTCTAGAATTCTTAACCATTAATTTGTTTAGCTACTTCGTCAGCAAAGTTTTCCTCTCTTTTTTCCATACCTTCGCCAACTTCATATCTTACGAAAGATAATACTTTCATACCTTTACTTTCAACATATTTAGATACTTTCATCTTATTTTCTTTAACAAAACCTTGATCTAATAAACAAACTTCTTCATAGAATTTATTAAGTCTACCATTAACAATCATAGGAAGTTTATTAGCATCTAATCCTTCATTTTCAGCTTGTTCTGTAAGAATAGCTCTTTCTTTCTCTACTCTTTCACTAGGAACAGAATCTTTATCTAAATATAGTGGTCTCATAGCGGCAATTTGCATAGCTACATCTTTAGCAACTTCAGCATCAGTTCCTTCAAGTACAGCAAGTGTTACTATTTTACCACCCATATGAGAATAAGTACCAAATACTTGATTATCTTGCTTTTCAACTAATTCAAATCTTCTAAAAGATAATTTCTCACCAATAGTAGCAGTCTTATCTACTATCATATTTTCAATAGAAGTACCATTAACTTCTAATTTATTAGCCTCTTCTACTGTACTAACATTACTACCCAAAATAGCAGTAGCAATATCATTAACTAAACCAGTAAATTCTGGATTTTTAGCAACGAAGTCAGTTTCAGAGTTAACTTCTACTATAACAGCCTTATTACCTTCAACTTTAGCAAGAGCAAGTCCTTCAGCAGCTATTCTAGTTTGTTTTTTAGCAGCTTTACTGATACCTTTTTCTCTAAGCCAAGTAACAGCTTCTTCCATATTACCATTTGTTTCAGTAAGAGCCTTCTTACAATCAAGCATACCTGCTCCAGTTTGTTCCCTAAGCTCTTTTACCATATTTGCAGTAATCATAGTATTCCTCCTTATTTTAAATTTTCAATTAATTCTTCTTTTTTCATCTTAGAATAACCTTTAACTTCTTTTTTCTTAGCAAGGTCTCTAAGTTCAGCAACAGTTAAAATATTTAAGTCTAATTCTGGCTTTTCATTTTTAACTTCTTGTTTAACTGGCTTTGTATCTTTAACTTCTTCAGTTTCTTTTGCTTCTTTTTTCTCCTTCTTATTAGGAGTTTTTTCTTTAGAAACTTTTTTATCATCTTCACTTACATAATCAACAAGTGTACCACCATTAGCTTCAATAATAGCATTAGTTAAAGCACCAAGTACAACCTTAATACTTCTAACAGCATCATCGTTAGCAGGCAATACATAATCGACATCATCAGGATCACAATTAGTATCAATAAGACCAAATACTGGTATACCAAGTTTTCTAGCCTCTCTTATTGCATTATATTCTTTAGTAGAATCAACAATAATAACAGCTTCAGGTAACTTAGTCATTTCTCTAATACCACATAAGTTCTTGTTTAACTTTTCATATTCCTTCTTAAGTCCTACTACTTCTTTCTTAGGAAGTTTTTCAAATGTACCATCTTTTTCCATCTTTTCAATTTCTTCAAGACGATTAATTCTTCTTCTAATAGTTTTAAAATTAGTCAAAGTACCTCCTAACCATCTCTCAGTAACATAGTACATATTACTTCTTTCAGCTTCTTCTTTACATACTTCTTGTGCTTGTTTCTTAGTACCAACATAAAGTACTTTTCCACCATCAGCAGCAATCTTATTTAAAGCAGCATAAGCTTCTTCCATTTTTTCTACTGTCTTTTGTAAGTCAATGATATAAATATCATCTCTAGAGTTAAATATATACTCTTTCATTTTAGGATTCCATCTTTTAGTCTGATGACCAAAGTGAACTCCTGCTTCTAACAAATAGCTCATAGATACTACTGTCATAATTATCATATCTCCTTTCGTTTTTTCTTCCAAATATCTCTTCTTTAATATCCACCTTATATTAGGCACTCGAATAATTAAATCAATATTTGTGTATATTTTTTGAAAAGCCAATAATATATTACCATATTATATGAAATTAGTAAATATTTATTTCTTATTTTTCTCATTTTTCACTTTAGTTCTAATGTACTAAAGTGTTTATTTGAGCCAATAATATTGTCTCAAATAAATATATCAACCATATCTATCATATAGAAGCAAAATATGCATACTAAAAAAGATATTATTAATGCTTTAAAACATCTTCTAATATCTTTATATTTCTTTTAATTTTTAACCTATATAAATAATGACCACTATTAATATTTTTAAGAATTAGTTTTAAAGTAGTTAATTCTTTATTGCATTTCTTTTTAAATAAATCATCATTCTTAATAGTAAGTACCGGTCCTAAATATAATTCTTTATAGTTATATCTTCTCTTACCTTTATTAAACTTAATAACAGTATATATAATATTCTTATCTTCTACTAAAATTTCATCTTCAATATAATAACCCAGACTAGTAATATTCTTTCTAAGAAAATATAAATCAGTATTACTTTGAATAATAATATTATTAACATTACTTAATTTAGAAGTACTATATTTTAAGATGCCTACTATTGTATTTGCTCCCATACCTGCTATTACAATAGTATCAATTTCACCAGCTTTTACTACATCAAGCCCACTGCCAAGTCTAGTTTCTATTCTATTCTCTAGTTTTTCTTTTTTTATATTAGTAATAGCACTACTAAGAGCATTTTCATTAATATCACTAGCAATTACTTTAACATTTTTATATTTATTTACTAAATAAATAGATAAAAGGCCGTGATCACAGCCTATATCAATTACTTTAGAATTATCATTTACAAAACTAGCAACTACTTCTAGTCTTTTAGATAACTTATTCATTTAAGAAGTCCTTTAACTTTCTACTTCTTGAAGGATGTCTTAATTTTCTTAATGCTTTTGCTTCAATTTGTCTAATTCTTTCTCTTGTAACGCCAAACATTTGACCAACTTCCTCAAGTGTTTTAGGAGAACCATCATCTAAACCAAATCTAAGTCTAAGTACTTGTTCTTCTCTTTCAGTTAAAGTAAGAAGTACATCGCCAATTTCCTCTTTCAACATTTCATGTATTGTAAAGTCCTCCGGAGACATATTACTTTCATCAGGTACAAAGTCTCCTAAATGAGAATCTTCCTCTTCACCAATAGGAGTCTCTAAAGATACTGGATCTTGTGCTATTTTAATAACTTCTCTTACCTTATCTGGAGACATACCCATTTTCTTAGCAAGCTCTTCATCAGTAGGCTCTCTATTAAGTTCAAGAGTAAGCTGTCTTTGATATCTAGATAATTTATTAATAGTTTCTACCATATGTACTGGCACTCTAATAGTTCTAGCTTGATCAGCAATGGCTCTAGTTATAGCTTGTCTAATCCACCAAGTAGCATAAGTACTAAATTTATATCCTTTTTCAGCATCAAACTTTTCAACTGCTTTCATAAGTCCTATATTACCCTCTTGAATTAAATCAAGAAATAACATTCCTCTACCAACATATCTCTTAGCTATAGAAACAACAAGTCTTAAGTTAGATTCAGCAAGTCTATTTTTTGCAGTTTCATCACCTTCAGCAATTCTCTTAGATAACTCAGTTTCTTCATCAAGTGATAGTAGACTTATCTTACCTATTTCTTTTAAATACATTCTAACTGGATCATTAATAGTAAGTTCTTTAGCTATTGTATTATCCTTAAGAATATCCTCTAAATTACCCCCAGTATCTTCTTCACCAGAATCATCATCTAGATCAGTTTCAGATATAACACTTATATCATTTTCCATAAAAGCATTATATAGTTCATCTAGTAAATCACTACTTACATCAAGACCTTTTAATTCTTCGGCAATCTCTTCATAAGTAATAAAACCAAGTTCTTTACCTTTTTTAATTAGTGCTTCTTTTCTTTGCTCAAAATCTTTAATTTCTGGTACCATTTTTATTCACTCCCCTTAACTTCATTATCTCTTCAATTATTTTTGCTTGCTTCAAAGGATCTTTCTCTTCTTTTAATTTTTTGTTTAAATCATTTATCTTCACTTCTTTATGATACTCATTTACAACAAAAATATAATCTTCAATTTCTCTTTCTTGAAAGTCATCTTTGATATTCATAGCAAAAATATCTTTTAAAGTCTTAAGTATTTCTTCTTTATCAGATATATAACTAATAAAATCAGCGACATTTATTATACCATATTTATGAAAATAGTAAATAATTTCATTAGATAATTCTCTAATATTTTTTGTTGGAAAGTATCCAACCTTATTTTCAACCATATTAATAACCATATTATCTTTAAACATATAATAAATTAAATAATTTTCTGCCATTCCATATTTATCATAAACCTTTTTAGTTTTTTCTTCTTTAACAATCATCTTATTATTATTGTTACTTTTTTTTATACTATCATATTTTTCTTTAATAGTATTATAATCAATATTAAAATTATCAGATAATTTCTTCAAATTAAGTTCTACAACAATATCATCTTTTTCATTAACTAATTCTTTTAACATTATATTAATATAAGAAGATATTTCTTTTATATTACTAAAATCTTTATCTTTTTTTAATATTTCCATCTTATAATCAATTAAAGTCATAGCAGACTTAATTTGATATAAGAAACTATCTTTACCTTCTTTTAGAATATACTCATCAGGATCCATATTATTAGGAAGTCTAACTATTTTAATATTAACCCCAGTATCCTCTAGTAGTTCTATAGCACTAAGTGTAGCCTTTTCACCAGCGGCATCACCATCAAAACATAAAATGATATTTTTTGCCATATTCTTAAGCACCATTTTATGATCCTTAGTAAGTGCAGTACCCATTGTAGCTATACAATTATTAATACCGACAGTACTAGCCCTAATAACATCCATTTGTCCTTCCATTATAATAACAGTATCTTTTTTCTTTAAATATTCTTTAGCTATATGATAGTTATATAATATTTTACCTTTTTTAAAGTTATCAGTCTCTTTAGTATTTATATACTTAGAATTATCTTTGGTATTATATATTCTACCAGAAAAAGCAACAACATTACCACTTAAATCCCATATAGGAAACATAATTCTACTTACAAATATATCATTACCATTATCATTAGTAAGACCTATATCAATAAGTTTATCTAAAGAATATTTTTTATTAGTAAGATATTTAGTAAGTGATACCTTTTGAATAGAAAGACCTATACCAAATTTCTTAATAGTTTCTTTATCAAGATGCCTATTTTCTAAATATTCTATAGCATTCTTACCCAAACTACTATTAAGACTATTTTGATAAAACTTACTAGCCAAATCATATATATCAAAATATTCATCTCTCTTAGTATTAACTTTTATATCATTTGATACATTAATACCAACTTTTTCTCCAAGTAATTTAACTGCCTCAGAAAAAGATATTTTTTCAAAATCTGACACAAAAGTAAATACATTGCCTGAAGCGCCACATGAAAAACAAGTATATATTTGCTTTTCAGGGCTAACGCTCATACTAGGAGAATGATCATCATGAAAAGGACACACCCCAATATAGTTTTTACCAGTCTTTGTAAGATTAACATATCTTGATACCACCTCTACTATATCAGTCTTATTCCTTATTTCATTAATAATTTCATTACTGATATAAGCCATAATATCACTTCCTTACAAAAAGCCAATATAATTATATAACAAAACAATTTCTTTGTAAAGGAAAACTTTAAAACTCTTTACATTTGTTAAATATTCAATATAATATACTATAATTAGGTGGTATATTTTAGATCAAAGAATAATTAAAACAAAAAATAATCTTTATAAAGGGTTATTAATAACTATGAAAAACAAATCATTTGAAGAAATAAAAGTATCGGATATATGTAAAGAAGCACATATTAATAGATCAACATTCTATAATAATTTTAATGATAAGTATGACCTACTATTTTCATTATTTCATGTCCTTGAAAAAAAGTAACAATAATAATAACATTGCTAGCAATATATTTCACGATACTATTTTAAAAAATATTGCCGAAAATATTAAAAATCACTCATTATATAATGAAGAAATACCATCAGAAATAATTACTATTTTTTATGCAAATGGTGTTATAAGTATTTGTCTAGAATACATTAAAAATCCAAAAAAATATACTAAAAATAGTATATTAAAATATATAAGTAAGTTAATTCCAGATAACTTATGTTAATTATCTAGCATAACCATATACCATTCCTTTTTCTAAAGTAATTTCTTTATAATAAAATAATTCAGGTATAGTAACAAAAGTATATCCCCTATTCTGAAGCTCAGGAATAATAATATTTAAACTATTTGCAGTAGCACTATATATGTCATGCATTAAAATAATATCCCCATCCTTGACTTTGTTAATTACCCTACTGGCAATTCTTTTAGAATTATGATATTTCCAATCTAAAGTATCTATATCCCATATAATAATAGGCATATTACCTATTTTTTTTACTATATTATTATAGACACCATAACTAGGTCTTAATAATTTAGGATATCTACCAGTAACTTCAAATATAACCGAAGAAGTTTTATCTATTTCATCTTTAATAACATTTTCTTTATATTTAGTTAATAGCAAATGATTAAACGTATGATTGCCTATTTCCATTCCACTATCATATGCTCTTTTCAATATTTTTTTATTATCTTTTGCCTTACTGCCAAGTACAAAGAAAGTAGCCTTAACATTATATTTAGCAAGTACATCAAGTACTTTACCAGTATTATAATTAGGTCCATCATCAAAAGTAAGAGCAATTAATTTATCACTATTATTTATTTTTTTATTAGTAATAATATCATAATTAAACACCTCCGTATATACCATACTTATGGTACTACTATCCAAATCAATCATAAAAGAATCTAAATCATAACTATAGATATTACTATCAAAAAAATATTTATAAAATACAACACAATATTTATTATCATTATTATCATAATCATAATCAATAATACCATTTTTATCTCTATATCTATCTAAATATTCATTAATAAAATTATCTATTTTATTATCATTAAAATACGGATAATTAATTTCTATATTATCGTTAATAATTTCCTTATTAACCAAAACATCTTTATCTATATCAATTATCCATAACATTAAAGATATAATAATCATTGGAATAAACAAGTATCTCATTTTCATAATATCACTAATAAATAGTATGAAAAAAGACTCCTCATTAGAAGTCAATACTTAATATCAATACCATCAAAATCTACATTAAGAAACTTTTTACTTGATAAATAATCACATAAATGAACAAATCTTTCATACTTATCTTTAGGAACTGGTAATACTTCATTATCATTAAAATCCTTGTTCCAAATTCCCATATGCGAAGATATTACCCTAGTCATTAAGTTAAGTTCCTCATCGTTTAAAGATAATTTATCCTTATGTCTCTTAACAAAAGAAGCCGCTAGTAAAGGATGATCAAATCTCGTATATTTTTCTTCAGGATTACCTTTTTTTAATCCATCATGAAGAGTAAGAGCCATCAAAATAATATCTTTTTCATTTTGCGCAAAACTATTAATTCCAGGATTATCTAAAAGTTCCTTGGCTATACGAACAGCAACTTTAGTATGTTTAACTAGTCCATTCTTAGTACCAGCAAACTCTGGATGATATTTACCAGTACTTGAAGCCGGTATTTCAAAAAAATAATCAGGTAGTTCACTAACTAAATACTTTAAGTCATCTCTCTTTTTTTCATCTTTAATATAACTATATTCTTTATTAAAATAACTAACTTTATCCATATTTATTTCCTAATATTAACATCCACTGTAGTATATGGAATATTAATTCCCTCCCTATCAAATTTCTTCTTTATCATTTTTAATACTTCTCTTTTAATTGCATAATTAGTCATAGCCTTACAAGTAATATCAACTGCATATACAATGCTAGAATCCCCTAATTCATCTACTCCTAGTAGTTTATAATCTTTAACATTTTCAATTTTAAGAATATCTTCTCTCATACTTTCCAAAACCTTTTCTAATTTATCAATATCAGTATTATAAGCAACATTAAGTTTAAGAAAAATATCACAATTAGACAAATTATAATTAATAACCTCACTAAAAGAAGAATTACCAATAGATTTAACTTCTCCTGTAAAAGCCTTAATTTTAGTAGTTCTAAGTCCAAACTCAATTACAGTACCTTGAAATCCATTAATTGATACAGTATCACCAACAGCATATTTATTATCAAATAGTATTGCTACTCCCGCTAATAAATCCTTAATAATATCTTGAAAAGCAAGGCCAATAACCGCAGCAAATACACCTAAAGAAGCAATAATACTTGTAGTATCAATACCATATATTTTAAGTATTCCAAGAACTATAAATATAAGTATTAAATATTTAAATATACTTCTTCCTAAATTAATAATAGTGTCCTTTCTCTTATCTTTACCACTATTACCAATATGTCCCTTAGATATTCTATTAATAACTTTTTCTATTACCAAATATAATATAAGGCCAACAACTATATAAACAATTGGTAAATAAAATTTCTCATTAGTAATAAACTTTATAAATTTTTCCATAACATCTACCTCACATAATAATTATAAAATATTTAAGTAAATAAGTAAAGAAAAAGTCCAAATAAATATTGAACTATTATTTTTTTTTACTAAGTATCTTTGTATCATTTATATCAAAAGCAATTTCTTCTCTACCACAAATACTGCATACTCTCTTATAACAATATACTTTATTACCATTTTCATCATTAATCCAATTAGGATTAATAACTTGTTTCCACCCAGCAAAACTATGACCACCAACTTTACATATTTCATCATTAATATCATCTAAAGAACATCTAGTTAAATATAATTTATTTTCTAACTCAAATATTTCTTTAGAAAGTTCTTCTTTTATACCATATAACCCTTTTAAAATATCATCTTTATTTTCCATAATAAACCCTCCTTTTCATGAATTAATATTTTATCACAAAAGAATACTTTATTCAAGTATCCTAACAATAATTTCATTAGATATATACATATACTTCTTATCAATTTTAATACAATTATTATCTCTTATCAAATATCCATTTCTAACTAAATTATCAATATTATATATATCTTCTAAAGATACATTAAACTTTTCTTTAAATCTGTCTAAATCTATACCATCAAGCTTTCTAAGTCCAAGCATAATTTCATTTTCCATCCTAATATCCTTATCTTCATAAACAGAAGTATCTAGATATTCACCATTTAAATATTTTCTTAAATTCTTAGTATTAGTTATTCTCTCATTATTTATGTAGCTAGTACTAGATAAACCAAATCCATAATATTCTTCATTATTCCAATATACCAAATTATGTTTAGATTGATATCCATTCTTAGCATAATTACTAATCTCATAATGAATATAATCATTCTTCTCAAGAGCATCCTCTATATACTTATACATCTCATAGTCGATATCTTCATCGATATTTCTCATTCCATTAATTTTTAACATAGTATTATCTTCAATTATTAAACTATAAGTAGAAATATGTGGAATATCAAGTTTTAAAAAACAATCAATATCACTTTTCAAAATATTTATATCATCATATGCAGCATATATCAAGTCTATGTTAATATTACTAAAATATCTTTTTACTATTTCAATCTTATTATATACATCCTTCTTCGTATGATTTCTTCCAAGTAATTTAATAATACTATTATCAAAAGATTCTACTCCGATACTAATTCTATTAACTCCATATTTTTTCATTATCTTAAGTTTATTTTCGGTAATAGATTCAATATTACATTCAACAGTAAATTCATAATTATCATTAAGTTTAAATATCTCAATAATATTCATTAACCTAATCAGTTCTTCATCATCTAAACTACTTGGAGTACCACCACCAATAAAAATAGTATTAACAATTTCACTTTTATATCTCACTTTAATTTCTTGTTCTAAATTATTTAAATAATCATTAATATATTTCTTATTATAAAATATTTTACAAAAATCACAATATGTACAAATACTATTACAAAAAGGAATATGAATATATATAGACATAACATCACCACCAATATAATAACATAGTAATATTTAAATTACAATGAATAAAACATCAAATATTATGCCATTATATTAATGGTGATAAAATGAATAATATAGATATAAGAAAATATATCATCAGTAACTTTAAAGATTCTAGTATTGATGATATAAAAAATTCCATCGAAGACTCTATATCCTCACACGAAGATGATCCTTTAATAGGCCTTGGAGTATTATTTGAATTACTATGGAATAATTCAAATGAAGAAGAAAAACAAAATATATTATCAAACATAAAAAAAAGTATGTAACAAGCAGCATACTTTTTTTAATAATCTTTACCTGCAATAAAAAGTTCTAATAGTATATTGCCATCAATATTATTAATTTTAATATCCCTATCAATATTAGATAGTTTAGACAAATACTTAATCAAAGTATCCTCGCTATAATAATAACTATCACTAAGCAAATACTTAACTCTATATACACTTTTAAACTCCAATATTTTAGCTATCTCATCATTAGATTTACCACTATTATAAAGTCTTTTAACTTGAAACAATAATCTTATTTGACTAGCAATAATAGCAATTATCTGATTAAGATCTATACCATTCATAACAAAATTTTTATATAGTTTAATAGCCTTACTATTATTATTCTTTAATAGTGCACTAACTAAATCATAAACACTATTATCAGTATTCTCTTCTGTAAGAAGCATAATATCACTATTATTAATAACCTTATCATCTATTTTATATAACATAAGTTTATCAAGTTCATTTTTAATATTATCAATATTATTACCAACTCTATTAATAAAAATATTAATATCCATGCTACTCATTTTATAATTCTTTTTCTTTAAATAATCATTAACATAATCACTTAAATATTCATTATTAGCCTCTACCTTTTTTGTAGTACCATTACTATTAATAAACTTTACCAATTTCTTTCTAGAGTCAATAGTATCACTATTAGATACAAATACTAAATAACTATTAGAATTATAGTTATTAAAATAATTCTCAAGTAAATTAATATTTTCAATATCTTTCTTTTGTGATAAATAAATAGTACTATCAATAACAATAAGTTTATTAGCAGAAAACATAGAAATAGTAAGTGCTTCATCTACAACATTCTGAATATCTTCTATATTATAATAAATAACATCATTATCTGAAATAGATAATTTTTCTTTAATAATATCAATTTCCCTACCAATAATAGAGGTGTCAGTTCCATATAATAAATAAAAATTCATATCTATCACTCTTTTTCTATTTTTTTACATTTGTAGTTTTTTTCATTATAATATTCTAATATTGAATCTTCATCTTCAGAGGAAAAATACTCTCTCAAATCTTTAATATTAGACATAACTCTATAAGTCTTTTCTTCATCAATAAACTTATAAGTATCCCCTTCATTCATATATTTATAAAATTCACCATTGTTTTTAAACTTATTATACCTACTATCGCTATTAAAGATATAATTATTAATTACCACTGAGTTTTTAATTTTACCTTTACCACTGAAAGTAAGTTTAACTTCCTCTTTAACAAAAACATATAAAACATTATGATTATATTCTCTATCACAAACATAGTTCTTATCTTTTCCCACAATAACTTCTGGATTAAAAAAGAAGAAAGCCACTACAACAACTATAAATAATGCAAAAAATATTCCAGATATTGATATTCTTTTTTTCTTTTTATTTTCATTAACTACTTCTGAAGTCTTCCTCTTCGGTATAGTTAATTCATCAAGTTTATTGATATCAATTTTTTTGTTAATAACACCTTCATCAATTATTTGAGCACTAATTATTTTATCAAGTGAAATAACTTCAAAATCACTATCGCTATTACCAGTCAAAATATCATCTAAAAACTTATTGATTAAATTCTCACCATCATTTTTAGATAGCATTATAACAAGTTCATTATCTCTTATAAATAAAGAACCATAATATAATTTACTATTATCATAACTATAAATAACATACTTATTGTTATTTTTCTTATATTTAAAAGCTCCAAATACATTAATAAATATAGTCTCTTGTCCATATTTAAATTTAAAATCATTAACTTTTATTCTTTTTCCATTCATATAAGTAGCCTCCATAACAATTATAATATAATTAAAAGAAAAAAACTAGTCATTATTGGTATTTTATTTGACTAGCATCTATATTAAATCCGCCCTTAAAAGTATTACCCATCTCATAATCTTGATTTTTATTATTTTCTTGGAGCCATATTAAAACAGTAAATGTTTTTTTCTCATTACTCTTCAAATAAATATTAGAACCAATTAATATATCACCAGTTTTAGGAATACTATTTTTAGATATTTTATAACCCGTACTATCATACAAAGCATAACTAAGTGCCTTATCATCAAAATCATTATCAGTTACAAACATAGATATATTAAGTGTTTGATCTAAAGTGCCAGTACTCTTAACAGAAAAACTCTTTTTATATACAGAATACTTAGTACTTAAATTAGGCTCATTAATAGGCATAAGTGCATAAGTATCAATAGCAATACCATCTATATAATTAATAGCCAAAGTACCAGTTTTGATCTTTGTGCTATCCTCTTTTTCACTTGCAATCAAAGAAAAATAAGTAAAAGTTACTCCAACAATCATTATAAGTAGTGTAAGAATCAAAACAATAAAATAAAATATATCTGTCCTACTTTTACTATTATTCATATCATCAATCTCCTAGTATAATAATACCAAAAACATCAAAAAAAAGCAATACTTAAATTGCTTTTAATTTTATTATTGAGTAGCTTCACCAGTAATAGTTTTAGCACCTTTAACTTCAACATTAACAGTACCCTTAAATGTAGCACCTTGTTCAGCATCATTATCAGCACCAGCTTCGTCAAGCCAAACAAATAAACGAAGATTTTTTGTAGTATGATTTCCAGCTATTTTCATTGTTTCATCACCTGTTGCACCAAGTAAACTAAATTCTGTATATTCTCCAGAAACTTCACTATATGGAATAGTACCAGTATAAACTATATTAGAACCATTATCAAATTCTCCAGAAATACCAGTTCTATCGTATAAAACAAATTTTAAATGTTTAAATGGTATCTCACCTTTAGTAGTAACTTCACCTTGCTCATTCTTTTCTTCTTTTACTAAGGCTGTAGGAATTACTTTAGCAATAATTTCCATTTCAGTAGGTCCATCATTAGTTAAAGTAAAATCATAATACCCACAAGTTGTAAATCCCTTATCATCTATACAAGTTTTATATGTACCACCTTGACCATCATCATCACCAGTTCTAGTGAAAGTTCTAAGAGCTATAGTTTGATCTGAAGGTATAATATTAGTTACATTTAATTTGTCACCATCTTCATAAACTATTTTTACAGTAGCAGCTTTAACCGTTAAAGCATTATCTTCACTTTTAGCATTAATAGAAAAGTATGCTAATGATGCACCAATTATAGCAACAATTAAAGTAAGTACTCCAATTACTCCAAAAAATATTCCTCTCTTATCTTCTTTTTCCATTTACTTATCTCCTCTCTTCTATCATAAATTAATAATAGCAGATTTTTATAAAAAAAACAATAGTTTTGAATTAAAAAAAAGAAATAGTTCCAAAACTATTTCAAAAATTTGACAAGTTCTTCTTTGTTCATAAAGCCAGTAAACCTCTTAACTTCTTTACCATTTTCAAATAATATAATCGTTGGAATTGACATAACACCATATTCCCTTGCAACATCTGAATATTTATCAACATCAAGTTTAATAAAGTTAAATTCATTTTCTTTAGAAGCATCCTCAAATACTGGACCAAACATCTTACAAGGGCCACACCAAGTAGCATAAAAGTCAACGACTGCTTTATCTTTAATTAAAGAAGAAAAATCATTTTCATAATGTATTAAACCCATAACAAACCTCCTAATCTAATATACTTTCATCTTTAATATGAATTTTATTTCTATCAATAAGTTTACTTAAAGACTCTTTAGTAATAACTTTTTTATCTAATAATAATTTAATTACCTCATCATTTAATTCTTCATTATTCTTATTATCTTTTTCCTTTACTATTTTGTAAACGCCATCATATGTATCAACCATTTCTTCTGAAACCTTAGATAATATCGGTGTTTTATCTAACATAAAATTAGCTATTTTAGAATCTCTAACATAAGGAATATTTATAATTGGTAAAGTAATAACTACTAAAATTAAGAATACATAAACATACATTTCTATTATACCAACAAATATACCAAGTATTTTTGAAGGAATACTAAGTATAACTGTAGCCTTAAGTATTTTTTCTATTAAACCAGTTAACATAAGTACCACTTTAAAAACTAAATAAAGCAAGGAATATACAATAACAAAAGCAAGTACTTCATAGAACAAAATATTAATAGCCTCTATTCCTTTTATAAAACCTCCAAAGTTAATAAATGGTAAATTTTCATACATAATAACCGATAAATAGTTTTTTAAATAAAATGACAAAATAATGATAATAAATATACCAACAAAATTAGCAGTCTTTTTTATAACTCCAGATTTAAATCCACCAATTGCTCCTAGTGCTAAGGCAATCAAAATAACAATATCTGTTACATTCATAATTTATCCTCCTAATAACATTATATACTATTATATAAAAAAAAGAAAGAAAAAAAGATGCATTTAAGCACCTTCTATATTACTAACTTTAAATACTAAAGTTCTATCACCAAGAAATTCCTTATAATGTATTTCAAAATTTTCCCAATTTTTATTAACTTCGAATGCCACAAATCCTTGCGCTTTTTTGCTAGGCGCTAAGTCAGCTGCTAAATCACTAATACCTTCTATATCACCAAGTATACCTGTAATATCACAAGCTACATCATCAACATAACCCTCAAAATCATAATATGAAACATATTCACTTTCTGTTGAAATATTTTCTATATCAAAGAATAATACCAAGTATTCTTTACCTTCAGCAGGTGTATTAACAAAGTAGCCTTCTCCAATAGAATCATATTTATAAGCCCCAGTTAAAGTTAAACTAAGACTTCCATCTGTTAAAGTATCACCTATAGTACCATATAAAGTAGAATCAGTATTTTCTTCTATGTAATCATTAAGTTTATCCTTTATTTCATTTGGGTCTACTTTCTTAAGAGCATTAATTCCGATAACAGCAAAAACTATAATAGCAATAACAACTAATAATCCTAAGCCACCTAAAACTATCAAAACAATAGCCCAAGCAGGTAATCCTTTTTTCTTTTCACCACTTGCAGTAGGTTTTTCTTCATTATTTTTATTAGTATTGTTTTCCCCTACCATAGTACCACATTTAACACACATTGCGGCCTCATCAATCATTTCACTTCCACAATTAGGACAAAATTTAGCCATATTTTTCACTCCTCTCTACCATAATTATATATCATATCAAAAGAAAAAGAAAGTATTTTTATTAAATATTTTCTTCTCTAATTTGTTCAATAATATTATGTTTCTTTATCTTACTTGTACTATACATCATAGTAAGAAGTACAATTACAAATACCGAAACAATTGATATAATAATAGCCTTCCAAGGAATAACAATACTATTTATACTCATCATATCTGCAAGAGCATAATGTATGATGATAGTTACTCCAAGACTCACTGGTATAGCATATATTAAAGATTTAAGTCCGAAGAATAAACTTTCAAAAAATAATATTTTATTAAATCCTTTTCTTGTAAGTCCTATACTTCTAAGAACAGCAAACTCTCTTTTTCTAAGCGCCATACTTGTAGAAATAGTATTAAATACAGAAGTAACACCTATTAAAGTAATTAATCCTATAAAACCATACATAAGAATCTTGACAACAAGAATCATATTATTAGCTTGTTTCATTGATTCTTTAACATTAGTATAATTAACATTATCATACTTATCTAATTCTTTTGTTAATTTATCAATATTATCAGTATTATCACTTATAATATTATACTGTGTATAATGAGTACCACTATCAGATATATTATCATATAACTTCTTATTAACAATAAGTTTAAAATCACTCATATAAGAAAACTCTTCAATCAAATCAAAAGACTTATTAGTAATAAAAATATTATCTATTTTCTTATTACAATATTTAGTAGTATCCACATCTTCATCATTATCATCAAAATTACATATCTTAATATTAATATCACCATTGTTAATTACTGGAATATCATAATTAACTCTTTTATTATTACCATAGCTTACGCCTTTAAATTTATTAAGTAAAATAACGCTATCCTTATCTAAACCAATTAATTCTTTATACTTATTATAAGAAATATCATCTAAAATATAGATAGAAATATATTGATATTTTAAATTAGTTAAAGCCTTTATGCCATCATCACCATAAGCACTCTTATAAAAATCAAGATATTCATCACTATAAGTATAATTACCAATTATAGATAAATTACTAGCACTATAAGAAACATATTCTTTAACATCATTACTCTTAATAATCTCACTAATTTTATCTAATGCATCTATATCATTATCGTCACCAAAATAACTAATCTGATAATCATAAGGCACTTCACCCATCACATTACTAGCAGTATCAATAGTATAATTCATATAAGAAGAAAACGATATAAATAATACAATACTAATAAATAAACTAACAATCGTAACTCTATACTTCTTCTTATTTCTCTTAATATTTTTAAGAGCAATCTCTCCTTCTATACCAAATAATTTATTAACAAGCTTGCCAGTTTTAATCTTCTTCTTATTAATTTTAATATCATCATTTTGTCTGATTGCCTCAATTGGAGACACTTTAGCAGCTCTTCTCGAAGGTACTAAAGCAGATATAAATATAACAAGTATCATAAATATAACAGGTATAATTATAAATACAATATTAGTAACCAAATTAAGTTTTAATACTAAAATATCACCAATTAAATTATTTATAATAAGTATTACTGTTCCAATACCAATATAAGCCCCACAGATTCCAAGTATTATTCCTATAATACCCTCGATAAGTGCTTCAAAAAATACTGTATATGAAAGTTGCTTCTTCGTAGCTCCTATACTGGAAAGCAATCCAAACTCTTTTTTTCTTTCCATTACAGAAATAGCAAAAGAATTATAAATAACCACTATACAGCCAATAGAGACTAACGATAACATAATAACTATCATAGTAATCATTGATTTCATTATATTACCATAAGTACTTTCACCATATAAAGCAAGAAGTGTACTATTATAAGATATAGCATTATTATAACCTAACTTCTTAGCCAAGTCTTCTGATTGTTTAATAATTTTTTTCTTATTATTAAACATAACAAATACATTAACGATTCCATCTTTATCATTCATATCAAGAGTAAAAGTACTATACCCTGAAGCAGAATAATCTTCAAAATTACTTCTTTCTACTATACCAACTATTGTATAAGTTTTCTCACCAACAATATTAAGAGTTTCTTCTTCATAGTACTCATTATTAGCCAAAGTATTAACGCCTTCAACTACTCTTTCACCATACTTTAATGTAATAATATCTCCAATTTTATAAGAAGCTCCTCCATTAGTATTAATATGATTAGATATAACAAGTTCACTATCATTTTCAGCAAATCTACCAGAAATCAAATGAAGTTCATTAAAATATTCCTTATTAACACTTGAAATATAAAGATAAGGTTTATATTCATTAGCAGAATCAAACTTACTAAAACCAATAGGCTTTTGATAAAAATAGCTGAAATCTTTCTTATCAATACTATTTAATTTATCTAAAGATACATCACCATACTCAGCCTCATATTTACCATTATAACTAATAGTTTCTCTAATCATATAATCTTGAAAAGAAGAGAATAATAGTCCTATTCCTACCATCAAAGCAGTTGATAAAATAATACCAACAATTGTAACTATAGTTCTTTTTTTATTAAGTTTTAAGTTCTTTATAGTTAAGTCATTCAAAATACTCATTTTATCTTCTCATCCTTAACTATATGTCCATCTTCTAAAGTAATTATTCTATTAGCCTCTTTAGCAAGATTCATATCATGTGTAATCATAATAATAGTTTGATGATATTTTTCATTAGAAATTTTAAGTAAATCTATAATCTCTTTACTAGCCTTAGAATCCAAATTACCAGTAGGTTCATCAGCAAGTATTATATCCGGCTTAGATATAAGTGCTCTTCCAATAGAAACTCTTTGTTGTTGGCCTCCAGAAAGCTCATTAGGTAAATGATTAACTCTTCTTTCAAGACCAAGAATATCTATAAGCTCTTTTAAATAATCTTTATCAACCTTTCTACCATCAAGTAATATAGGAAGAGTCATATTCTCTTCAACATTAAGTATTGGTATTAAATTATAAAACTGATAAATAAGTCCTACTTTTCTTCTTCTAAAGACTGCTAGTGCATCATCTTTTTGTTTAAACACATCAGTACCACCCACAATAACCTTTCCACTAGTAGGTTTATCAACAGCACCTAATATATGTAAAAGCGTTGACTTACCACTACCTGAAGAACCAACTATTGCCACAAAGTCTCCCTCATCAACAGTAAAAGAAACATTATCAATAGCTTTAACCAAAGTACTACCTTTACCATAATTCTTACACAAATTATCAACTTCTAATATTTTCATTTCTTTATCCTTTCTATTACTTCATCAAAACTAATTCCCATCCTAGTAAGTTCAGATATTTTTTTCTTTATATTTTCAATTTCCCTATCTATCTTATCATTAGTAGTTTTCTTAGTATTTTCTGATATAAAAGTACCTTTAGTACTAATCGTAGTAATAACTCCCCTATTTTCTAATATGTCATAACTCTTCTTAACAGTATTAGGATTAATACCTAAATTACTAGCCATCTCTCTAATCGAAGGAATTTGAACCTTCTCCTTAAGTATTCCAACAGCAACATACTTCTCAATACCATTTACTATTTGCTCGTATATAGGAGTTCTACTTTGATAATCCAAATTAATCATAATCTGTTTCATCTACATCACCCTAGCAGTCTCAGCATCACTAATGTCGTCATCATTGTCATTAACATACTTTTCCATAATTTTATCAAGTTCTTCTACTCTATTAGTAACAAATATATTTTTATCATAATCATTATTTATAGTAATATATTTATAATCCTTATTAATATCAATATTTTCATCAATATTATCAACAATAAACTTACCAATTTCAGAATAAAGTTCACTATAGTAGCCATCAGTAACACCATAACCATTTATACCATAATAATAAATATCATTATCATTCATCTTATTTAAATATTCTTTAGTCTTAGTATTATAATATTTTAGTATATTAAGTACTAAATCCTTATTATCAATAACATTAATAACAACATTTCTTACAGCATAGTTATCATAAATATATAAACTAATATTAAGTGATCCATCATTATAATCAACATTTTTTAATACATCCTGGTTATTTTTATATTCATTAATGACCATATTAGTTAATTCTTTATTTTCCTTCACACCAGTATAACCATTATCATATCCAATACCAAAGATTCTACTATCTTTATAATCTTCTAAAGTTTCTAAATATCCCTTATCATTTACTAACTTATTATTAATATAATTATAATCATCTTCAGTAACATATATCGTAAATTTATATGTATCACCTTTAACTTTAGTTTTAATATGATATATATTATATACATTTCCCCTAGGATCATCATCTAAAAGTAATGAAACAGCATAATTAATAACATCTTTATTTTTAGTAGAGGCAATATTAATATTATTATCATCCACAAAGGTGATTTCTTTAATATCATTTACCTTAATTTCAAATTCTTCCTTATCATCAAAGAAAGCACCAACAATACACACAGCACTAGATACAATAACTAAACATATAGCCATTTTAAAGAAATTAGTAACTCTCTTTCTAGTAATCAAATCATAAATAATTAAATAAGTAAATATAAGTACTAATAAAAGTATAATTGTAAAGAAATCATGACTAGACAATCCAAGAGTTTTAATTATTACGTATAGTATACAAACAACAGGAACAGTAGTTAAAGTTCTAACTAAAATATGAACTCTCTCACTTCTAAAAGAAGTACCAACAATTTCAAATTTTTTCTTTATGAAAAGTACAAGTCCAACAGCAATATAAACAATACTTAAAAATACCATCTTAAGAAGAGAAACATTTATACCACTATCAAATTCTTCTCCCAAAAATACTCCTGCAATAAGTTTATAAGGCATAGTATAATTATTATCGCTTACTCTTTTTACATAGCCGGTATAAATATTATTTCTTTTATCATTTTTACATTTCAAACTATTACATTCATATATAACTGGTGTACATTCCTTATTAAGACATTCAATTCTTGCATTGCCATAATTGCTATAATTAAATCCATCTGTTTTAATAAAAGTACTAACGAATGGAACTAAAAATAATATAAGTAGAGTAACAACAATCGTTGTAATCTTATTTGAAGAAACACTAGCGGCTATATTACAAGAAGTAAATACAAAGATATAAGAAATAGAATATATAAGAAATATATCAAATAACATCTTATAATCAATAATCATATTACTATATATCAAACTAATAGCAAGTGTAATAATTAAATTAATAATTTGCATAAGAAGAATTATTATTATTCCACCAAATGTATTAGTAAGAAATATTTGTTTCTTATTAATAGGCATTGAAAGTGTAAAATCAATAGAACCCCTTTTATATATAAAACTAAACAAAGTAATTGAAAGTATCACTGGAACAAGATACATACCAAATAACACCGGACCACTAACTTCATATATACTAGGCATAAAATTACTACCCTGACTACATTTCACTAGTAGTATAATACCGCCAATTGTAGGAAGTAATAACATACATAAAAGAATAATAGCTTTAGATTTCTTAATATTTTCTTTTAAATAATTAAAATTAAACAAACTTGTTAAACTCATATCCTAAAGCCTCCATTTCATATATAAATACCTCTTCCAAAGTAAGTGGAAGATAATCAAGTATTAAAGGTTTCATCTTTTCAATTTTTTTCTTACTTTTACCGTCAGTATCTTTAATAATTATTGTAGCCACACTACCCTGTTTCTTAAAACTCAAGATATTAAAGTCTTCAAAGTCATCTTTATCAAAGTTCTTTTCAAATGATAATTGCACCTTAAACATATTAGTTTTAATAGTATCAACATCACTCTCAAACAAAATACCTCCTTGATATAAAAGACCCAAATTATCGCAAATATCCTCAAGTTCTCTAAGATTATGACTAGTCATAACAATTGTAGTATTTTTTTTATTCATTTGCTTAATAAGAATCTTTTTCATAGTATTTCTAATAACCGGATCAAGTCCATCAAAAGTTTCATCAAAAAACATATAATCAGCATTAGTAGAAATAGCACATATTAAAGCACACTGTCTTTTCATACCTTTAGAAAAAGTACTAATCTTCTTATTAAGACTAAGATTAAGCATATTAGCAAGTTCTTTAAGATAATTCATATCAAAATTCTTATACATAGATTCATAGTATCTAGCAGTATCCATAAGTGTATAATTAGAATTAAAGTATAAATCATCTTGAACAAAAACCATTTTCTGTTTAATAACATCATTATCATATACCTTACTACCATCTACAGTAATATCACCACCATCAGTATCATATATACCCATAATAGTTCTAAGAAGTGTAGACTTACCACTACCATTAGCACCTACTAAACCATAAATAGAATTATCTTTAATAGTACAACTAAGATCTTTTAGCACATAATCTTTATCATATTTTTTAGATAGTTTATCTATTTTTATCATATAATTTTCTCCTTTCACAACAATATATGATTGTACTACTTGTGCTAGTACAATTAAATCATACTACACAATTAATTCTTTGTCAAGGAAAAAATACAACTCAAATTATTGAATTAAAAAAACTTAATCTAGAGACTTATAATCAGGCTCTAGATTATCTTCGAAGACTCCTAGAGCTTCAAAGAAAGAGTGTGAAACACAAAGGTTCACACTCAAAACCAATAAATCTATTTTTTCTTTCTATAAAAAACACTATAATTAGTAAAGTCAATATTACTAATAATCTTATCATATTCACTATAATTAAACTTATCTATAACATCAATATCATCATCATCTAAGTAACCAAAACGAATGTAATTCTCTTCAGTAGGAGCAACATAACTACTTATACTATCCTTTCTAACAGATATTCTAGTAATAGCATCCTTCTTAACAAGTTCAAATACTTCCCTTTCACTACTATCCCTATTTTTTATCGAAGATAAAACAAGTTTTTCAAAATCATTAACCTTCTTAGTAAAAGCGATTACATCAATAACAAAATAACCATTAAAGTAATATAAATAAGCAGAAATATCATCAGTATAATCAGAACAATTATTAATATATTCATTAATTTTTGAATATTTAGAAAAATTAATATCTAAAAAGAAACTTAAATACCAATCCAATTTATATTTATCAAAACAAGACAAACTACTAACATCAATTTTAAAAGTCAAAATAACTTCATCAATATAATCACTCTTATATATAGTTCTCTTTTTTATAACATTCTTAACATCACTAACTTTAGAAAGTCTTTTATCATTTTTAAAAGAAATCTCTTTATATATATTTTTAACCAAACTAAGTGTTTTATCATAATCAAAATTACCCGCTAAAACAAGAAACTGATTGCAAGGAATATAAATATTATCATAAACATCTTTAATTTCCTTAATAGTAATACTTTTAACACTACCACTACTTCCCAAAGTCTTTCTATTAATAGTAAACAACCCATTTATTTTCTTTTCAATAATCTTATTTTTTTCATTATTTTTATCATCTCTAATCTCACTATAAACAGCCATTTTTGTCTTATCAAGTTTTTCCTTAGTAAAAGAAATATTATAAATTTCCCTTAGAAAAGTTTCTAAACATTCATAAAAATTAGTAACAGTATTAAAGAAATATGAAGTATTCTCATTATTAGTACCACCATTACAACTAAGTATATTATATTTTCTTAAATTATCCAGTAAATTTCCCTCTACTGTATTTTCACATATATAATGTTCCAATAAATGAGCAGTACCAGGTTTAATACTCCTAGTATTACCATTATAATCAACATATTCACCATTATTACCACCAAAGAAAGTATATAATTCCACATGATTAGTACTCTTACTATTATCCGTATAAATAAGAATAGTAAGTCCATTATCCAAAGTAATAAATTTAGCCTTATTCATAATCCTTACCAACTCCTATATATTTACTAACCATAACAAGTCTATTATCAATAAAATCTTTAACTTCTAAAGGTTTAATACTCTTAATAACATCATAATATTTTTCATTAGTATAACCAAGATATTTATCAACATAATCAAATAATATAGTACTAAGTTCCTCTTTATCAAGTTCATTATCAATTCTAGCCTTTTCCGTAAATAGAGGAAGCCTGCTCTCTATATAATTAATATCAGATATATAATTCATAGCCTTTTCATATAGTTCAAAAATCATATCAATATTTTTACTACCAGTAAAAGAAATCAAAGAAAGAGTACCAAAGCCATAAGTATAAGCATTAGTTCTATATACCAAATCATTATCATTTCTCAAATAATTAAATAAAACATCCGAATTATTAGAACTAAGTAAATTTTTAACTATAGTAAGTAGTACCCTATCTCTATAGCAGCACATATCTCTTACTTTGTAATTGCAACATACACTACTCGTAGAAAACTCACTATTTTCTCTAACCACTTCAACACTATTTGAAATATTTTTAACATATACATTATAATCAGTCTCAAATTTAACATTACTAATCTTGTTATCAAGAATAATTTCTTTAATCAGTTCTTTAGATTTCTTTTCATCAACATTACCTATTAGAAAAGTAAGTGGTGGCCCGCTAATAATCTTCTTATAAACATTATATAATCTCTCACTAGTAACATTACTTAACAAAGATAAATCTTTAAATACTTTTGAAACAAGATAATCATTCTCATCAATTAAAAGATCATTCTTATATTGACAATAGCCATCATATCTTTTAAGTTTATTCTTAACACTTTCCTTATACATCTCAATAGATTCTCTTACTAGTTTTTCAGAAAAAACACCATTTTCTAAGTAAGGATTAAAAATCATTTCCCTAGCAAATAGGAGATTATCTTGAAGAACATCTTTTTTTAAACTAGCAACAGAAGGATAAATTAAAGCAAATTCTAAAAAAGCATTATTGCCTATAAAAGATATCTTACTACGATAAGATAAACAATAATTATTAATACATGCTATTGCTAGTTTTCTTTTAGTATCATATTTTTCACTTCTATCAAAAATAACATCTTTAAGTATTTTTAACTCTTCTTCTTTATAATCATATATCGGAAAAGAAATAAATAAAATACATTTCCTAAATTCATCATTTTTAATTATAATCGGCTCATTATTTCTATTAAACATCATATCACTTCTCTCATACAAAATTATATTTAAATAAATAATTTTTGTCAACCTAGGTATATTCCCATACACAAATTAATCAGTATCATAACCTATTTTAGGAGGGAAAAATAATGAATAATTTTAACGACTATTATAATTATCTAAATAATAATTATAATGATATGAATTTTTTAGCAGATCCAAATAGTATGATCTATGATATGAACTATCAAGCATTATATCCAAATGCAGTAATGCCAACTAATAACAATATTTTAGATACAAAACTTGGTTTTAAACGAGGTAATCTTTTTAATAACTTATATGATGAATACAAAAACTATAAACCACAAGAATTAAAGGCAAATAATGAAAAAGAAGATTTATTACTACAAATAGATGAGCAAAGATTTGCTATGATAGAAATGAATCTTTACCTAGATTTATATCCTAACAATAAAGAAGCACTAAATAGATTCAATACTTATTTAAAGAAAGAAAAAGAATTAGTAACATTATACGAAAGTAAATATGGACCATTAACTACATCAAGTCCTGTTCAAACAAATAATTGGACTTGGAATAATTCACCATGGCCTTGGGAGGTGCAAAGCTAATGTGGAAATATGTAAAATCACTTGAATATCCTGTAAACATCAAAAAGAAAGATATAAGAATGGCTAAATATCTCGTAACACAGTATGGAGGCGCCAACGGCGAACTAGCGGCAGCCTTCCGTTATTTAAATCAAAGATATACTATGCCTGACGATAAAGGAAAAGCCCTACTTACCGACATTGGAACCGAAGAACTAGCCCATGTTGAAATGATATCCGCAATGATATACCAGTTATTAAAAGGAGCCACTCTAAAAGAATTAAAAGAAGCAGGTCTTGAATCACATTATGCTGAACATGGTTATGGCCTATATCCAACAGATGCGAATGGCGTACCATTTACCGTAGCCTACTTTGCCACAACAGGAGATCCAATTGCCGACCTATCCGAAGACATGGCCGCAGAACAAAAAGCCAGAGCCACTTATGAAAACCTAATCGACCTAACAGATGACCCAGATGTCATAGGACCACTTCTATTCCTAAGACAAAGAGAAATAATTCACTTTACAAGATTTCAAGAATTATATAACGAATACAAAAAGAAAAATTTAAAATAACTAAATACCTATCAAATTAGGTATTTTTTTCATAGAAAAAAAGAAGTTATTTCTTTGCATCAAACTTCTTTCTTAATTCAGTATTTAAAATAAATTTTCTAAGTCTAATATTTTCAGGAGTAATTTCTACTAGCTCATCACTATTAATATAATCTAGACAATATTCTAATGTTAATGGTCTAGGTCTTTTAAGTACAACAGTATGATCTGAACCAGATGCTCTTGTATTAGTAAGTTGTTTACCTTTAACAACATTAATAGCAAGATCATTTTCTCTATTACATTCACCCACAATCATACCTTCATATACTTCAGTACCAGGTTCAATAAACATTACTCCTCTATCTTCAAGTTGTCCAAGTGCATAAGCAGTAGCCTTACCTGCTTCAGTAGATACAAGTACGCCAACTTTTCTTTCAGTAGAATTAATATCCTCTACCGGAAGATATTCCTTAAAACTATGATTAAGTATTCCATAACCCTTAGTTAAAGTCATAAAGTTAGTATTAAATCCAATTAATCCTCTTGAAGGAATAGTATAATTAAGTCTAATTAAATTATTAACATTAGACATATTATCCATTTTACCACCACGAAGACCAAGTGCCTCAATAACATTACCTACACAGTCATCACTAACTTCAATTTGAACATCTTCGTAAGGTTCACATTTAACACCATCAATTTCTTTAATAATAACTTCAGGTTTAGATACTTGTAATTCAAAACCTTCTCTTCTAAGATTTTCAATCAAAATAGATAAATGAAGTTCGCCTCTACCAGAAACAGTCCAAGACTCATTGCTAGCCTCTTCAACTTTCAAACTAACATCTCTTTGAGTTTCTTTAAATAATCTCTCACCTATTTTTCTAGCAGTAACAATCTTACCCTCTCTACCAACAAATGGGCTATTATTAACCATAAATGTCATTTTTAAAGTAGGCTCATCAATTCTAAGGATTGGAAGAGCTTTCTCTTTACCTACATTACATATAGTTTCACCAACAGAAATATCCATAAGACCTGCTATTGCAACTATATCACCAGCATCAGCCTCATTAATTTCTATTCTCTTAAGACCTTCAAAGCCAAATAATTTTTGAATTCTAAATTGTTTAATACTACCATCTAATCTAACACAAGAAACCATTTCATTAACTTTAATAGTACCACTATGAACTTTACCAATACCAATTCTACCAACATATTCATTATAATCTAAAAGTGCAGGTTGAAATTGTAAATCACCATTAATATCAGCATTAGGTTCAGGTATTTCATCTATAATTAATTTAAATATATCATCATAACTTTCACTTTGTGTACTAATATCAGGATCTAGACTAGCAGTACCATTTAAAGCACTAACATAAGCAACTTTAAAATCAAGTTGTTCTTCAGTAGCACCAAGTTCAATAAATAAATCTATAACTTCATCTAGTACTTTCTCTACCCTAGCAGTAGGTTTATCTACTTTATTAATAACTACAATAGGTTTAACTCCTGCTTCAAGAGCTTTTTTAAGAACGAATCTAGTCTGTGGCATAGTACCTTCGTAAGCATCTACTAAAAGTAATACCCCATCAACCATATTCATAATTCTTTCTACTTCACCACCAAAGTCAGCATGACCAGGAGTATCTAGTATATTAATCTTATATCCATTATAATGAATAGAAGTAGTTTTAGCAAGAATAGTAATACCTCTTTCTCTTTCTATATCATTAGAGTCCATAGCTCTAACTTCAACTTGTTCATTATCTCTAAAAGTACCAGATTTCTTAAGTAATTGATCAACCAAAGTAGTTTTACCATGGTCAACATGGGCAATAATAGCAACATTTCTAATTTTCATAAAATACACCTTCTTTTTTCACAGTTTACAATTATATCACAAAAACATACATTTGAACATATTTTTTACTCATTTTCTTCAAAAACTTACCTTCCAGAAAAATCCAAGGTATTTTTCTGTCCTATACAGCCTAATTCTTAGTCTGTATAGGAATAACACTAAGATATCATATTCACAGTGAAAACTTTCTAACCAATACAAAAACAGGTAAAAAGAAGACACCTAGTATCCTCTTTAATTTAAAATATATAGTTTATGCTTATATATAATAGATCTTAGTTTAAGACTTATTCATAAGGCTTAAACTAACACACTAAGACTACAGGCTTAGAGTGAATCTAAGCACTCTTATTATTCTTCTTATAATCAATAAAATCTAATATAATCATAACAATTATATATACTCCAACCACTTTAAATAAAGTATACATAATACTCTTAGGTACAAATATAAGAAGTATACCAAGAATAATAGAAATAATAGATACAATCAAATTACCAGTAATCTTTCTATCAAAATACTTAGTAATACTACTTGTAGCCATAATAAATAATAATAAACTAACAAGTACCGGAAGCATCTCTAAAAATAAGAAACTACCATACTTAAATACAAACATAGCTACCCAAATACACATAATACCAATTATCAAATTAGAATAATCTCTACTAATATATTTCTTATCCATAATAAAACCAATTAATTGTACTACTGCAATAATAGCAAAAATAACAACAAATAAATAATTAATAGTACTAAGTAGTTCTTCAGTAGCAAATATAAGTACAATACCAATAACTAATCCAAGTAAATAATAAAATACCTCTGAAACACCACTACTACTTTTAGTTTTTTCAATTTTTTCAAGTACCACTACTTCATCTTTATTATCTTCTTTTTTCTTTCTTCCCATCTTAACACCTTCCTCTATATCTATAATTATATACTAATTCATAGCAAAAGGAAAGACTAAGTATTATCTTTCCTCTTTAAATAACTATTTAATTTAATGTAAGTGATATTCTGACTCATTTCATCAAATATATCTTCTACTAGTATATACCCCATATATTATCCTCCTTTTTTATAGGATAACACATATTTACATACTTTACATCACATTCGACAAAACTTGTCAATATAAGACATTAACTCTTAGTAATTCTTACTTTAATTGTTGTAGTTTTAGCAAAGTAACTAGCCTTAACTTCATCACCAGTAACATTAACCTTAACAGTATGTTCACCTTCACCTAATCCAGATAAATCTACTGTAGCCTTAATAGTAGTACTATCAATATTATCAAGAACTTCTTGCGTACCCTTAACAATAACAGTAGTCTTAGAAGAATTTTCTCCCATAGCTCCAGCCTTTAAGTTAGGTCCTAAGTTAATAGCATCAATCCTAATATCATCAACTTCCATTGATTTTTCTTCACCAAGAGATACCTTAACAGTAATAGTCTTCTCAGACACTTCTCTTATACCTTCAGGTTTAGGTACAACCACCGTATAAGACTTACTATCAGATAAACCAGTTACATCAACCTCTATTGGAATATAAGATTCCGTATATTTACTAACAACTGCCTGATCACCATATATACTAATTTCATTTACAGAAGAACTAATTGAACTAATAGCCTTACCAAAAGCAACATTTCCTTTAGGAATAATCTTTATTTTAGCAGTACCACTATAAGATTCAATATTAATAGTAGCAGTAACCTTCTCTGGTACTATTTCAACATCTACAACATTACCATATTTATCATAAGCCACAAGTTTAACATCTTTAAGAGTATTAACACCCGCAGTAGGATCAATAAGTTCACCAATATCTACAAGCGCCTTAACAGTAGCCACTTTATTAATATTATGAATAGATTTCTCATCTTCAGTACCCTTAATAATAACTTCCTCTTTATCAACAGTAACAGACTGTACAGATAACTTACTATCGAGTTTATCCTTATTTATAACATCCACAGTAATAGACTTAGTCGCAGATACTTTAGGATATACATTAACAGTGATTGAAGAAGGATCAAGTTTATAATTAACTGAATTAATTGGACTTTCATAATTAAGTTCTATCTTATGAGTACCCTCTTTTAAATTAGATAAATCTGCAGTTACCTTACCAGTAGATAACTGTTTAGCTAAATATAAATCAACAGTTCTACCAATCAAAGTAACATCAGCAGTTTCAGGTAATCCTTCAATAATATAAGCTTCTTTATTATAAGTAACATCCACTATCTGATTATGAAGTACTTCAGCAGCACTATCAATAACAGTACTAGCCTGATTATCTACATAAAAGAATATTAATAATGATACTAGTAAAGATACAAATACCAAAGTATTTCTCTTATTAAGCCATCTTTCAAACTTACCAGCTCCCTTATCAGCTTTTTCACCAATAAACATAGCAAACTTCGTAACCGGAGTAACAATAAATCTGTCAATGAAACTACCTATAGTTCTAAATAAATTTCTAAAAAATTTAATGATTTTCTTAAGCATTTTCATCACTATCATCCTCCTTTTCATCTACAAACTCATCATCAAGAAGGACCTCTTTCTTAGGTTTTAATTCCTCTACTAAAATCATTCTAGCATCATCTAAAGAAAGATTATAATTTAAGTTACCATCTACCGCTATTGAAATCTTACCAGTTTCTTCACTGACAACAATAGCAATAGCATCAGACTCTTCACTTATCCCAATAGCGGCTCTATGTCTAGTACCAAGTTTCTTACTAATCTTACTATTAATACTAATAGGAAATACAGCCCCCGCAGAAGTAATCTTATTACCCTGTATTATAACGCCACCATCATGAAGTGGATTTCTAGGAAAGAATATAGAAATCAATAATTCTGAAGAAATATCACCATATATTGGTTTACTTCTCTCAATATATTCATTAAGACTAATATCTCTTTCGATAACTATTAAAGCACCAATTCTAGATTTTCTAAGATAATCAACCGCAGTCATAACTTCATAAACAAGTTTCTCTCTTTCATCAAGTGTAAGTACCTTATGTCTACCAAGTAATTGCTTTCTACCAATATGTTCTAGTATACTTCTAATCTCTGGTTGAAATATAATTATAAGTGCCAATGGTCCCCACATAATAACATACTCTAAAAGTAATCCTATCGTCGTTAAATTAAGTGTATCACTAAGTATTTTAATAACTAATATAACAAGAACACCCTTAAATAATAATATAATCTTAACATTATTTTTAATATTCTTAAGTACAAAATAAACCATCATCCATACTAAAGAAATATCAATAACTTTTTGTAATATAACTAATAAATTATCAACTGTCATAATATCTCCCTTCTATTTAACCAAATAAATAGCCCCTTCTACACACAAATAGCACAGCAAAATAATACCACCAAATAAAAGTATCATATTACTAACAAATCCAGAATTAGAATTAATTACTTTAGTATCTTTTTCTTTCTTTTCTTCCACCTTTTTATCCTCCATTAACCTATTTAAAAAATCACTCTTAGTCATTATTCCATAACACCTATATTTAATCTTATCCTTCTTATCACTAAAAAGTTCATTTAGTTTATTAACATCATAGTAGGATAAAGTAAAACCCAAATCATGATATAAACTTTTCTTATCTTCAATTCCCTTCGCAGTAATATTAATATAAGAAATATCATTATCTTGAATTAATAAAGCAACTTTCTTTCCTATTATTTTAATATCATCTTTACTAAAATTATATTCATCCTGAAATAAATAAATAGTATTATCACTAATATAGTAAGAAATATTGTCAGTAAGTTTAATCTTTTTTATTTCCTTCTTCATAACATTAGTTACCTTCCTATCTATTAATAATTTTATCATGATACTGTCAAAAATGCAACATAAAAAGAAGCACTTTTATTGCTCCTTTAAATAAGAACTCGTATTAATAAGATAACCAATATAAACAACTTGTGCATCATTACTTTCTTCCTTACAAGTAACTAATGCTATTGAATTTCTTGTATTATCAGTATAAATATTAGCATAACCATTCTTCTTAATCTCATAATTATCACTAAATATATATTCATATTTATTACCATTTTCATATAAATATATCTTATCACCAAGATCCATTTTATATAAATTACCAAAATAAGAATTATAGTTATTACCATTATGTGAGGCCAAAATAATTCTATTATCAGTCTTCTCTATAATCTCAATATTATCATTAACATTATTATAACTATTATTAATAGTAACAAGTCCTCTCTTTAATTCAATGCTAGGTATTTCAATAAAAGAATTATATCCATATCTGTCCTCTAGTGAAACATCCTCATTATCATTATTAAGTATTTTCTCAATAGCCAAAATATTCTTCTTACTATCAGTAAAATAATTATAAAAGTATATACCAAAATAACTAATACCAATAATAATAAATAATGTACTAACAACCACTATCTTTTTATTATCAAAAAATAGTATCAAAACAAATCCAAATAAAATAATCATAGCAATAACTAAAATATTCTTAAGCCCTACATTCATACCAGTATCAGGTACTTCCAATCTTTCATTATATATAGTAGTTTCATATACTTCACTATCTAAAGTAAAATAAATATTATCCTCAAGTATTCTATACCCAGTACTAGCCTCTATTTCCGCTATATAATATTCACCATAAAGTAAATCATCTATAACAATCATACCATTATTATCCGTATAGCCCTTATATACTATAACATTATCCTTATTCCTAATTTCAATCAAAGTATTAGCTATTACCTCTTTATTTTTAGTATCTAATTTATGAATAATAACCTTACCCTTATTCAAATAATTATTAATATCAATCTCATAATTAATCTTTTCAGTATATTGATCCTTATATTCAAGTTCTATATCATAAATAGTATCATCAAAGACATTATCATTATTAGACTTAATCTCTTTCAAATAATACTTGCCAAGTGGAAGATTATCTCTTACACCTCTACCCTTACTATCAGTAATAATAGTATCCACCAAAGTATCTTTTTCATATATTAATTTATCATTCTCATATATATCATCTTTAGCATATAATTCAAAATAAACATTAGAAAGCATTATATTTTTATAATAGTAACTATTATCTACATAGTTAGCCTTTTCTCCATATTTATTGATAATAATTTTACCCTTAACTATCTTATTATAGAAAGGAATCTCTAGTATAACACCATAGTTTTCATCATTAATAAAGTTAGATTCTTCACCAATATAGAAATGTACACCATCTTTATTATATAAATAACCATTCATACTCTGATCCACTTCATATAATATATATTCACCAGAATGAAGAACATCAGGAGTAATAAATTCACCATTACTAGAAAGACTAAAAGTATCAATAGCACTAGTTTCTGGATAAGTAACATTAAAACTAACATATTTCTTTTCTCTAACATCATATATCTTAAACTTAATATCACTATTAACAATATTATCTAAAGTATCAAAGTCTTTCTTTATAATCTTAACCCTTGCGGTTATTTCACTATCAGATAATAGTTTATATATAGGTCTTGTATCATACTTATCAATGATAACCTTAAAATTATCTACTTTATAATAGTCTTTAGTACTAGTAACTTGTTTAAAAGTATAAGCACCATAAGGAAGAACTATACTAGCATATCCATCACTATCTGTAGTAATACTACCCACTTTATTATCAGAACTATCATAAACATCAAATATAACACCCTCTTCAGTAGTAAGTATTCCAGTACCACCATTATCAAATACTTTAAATATATCCACTTTTCTTTTAATAATATCCTCATATACAGTAATTTCTTTATTTAAATTATTTTCATTAATAGTAACCTCATAAGTATTAAGATCTAACATATATCCTTCACTAGCAATTCTCTCTTTAATATAATAATGGCCAATAGGTAATCCACTAATCGTATCATTTTTACCAGTAACAAAACTACCAATATAATTCATATCAGAGTCATATAAATCATAAACGGCACCATTTAACGTAGCATCCCCGAGTGGAGTATCACCAGTTTCTTTATCTAATTTTTTAAGCCTGATACTACCTTCAATAAAATTAAGTTTTATTTCAAAACTTTCATCATCCAAACTACCCGCAGACATCATCTTTTGATTACCTCCAGAAGAATACAAAAAGAATTGTCTATCTGTGTAGTTTAATCTGAATAAAGTAATGCTATCATCATAAAATTTATCTTGAATAATAAGTTTATTACCATCATAATATGTAAAATCATTATTAATAGAATAATTACCAAGTACATCATTAGTATCCTCTAATACATATTCCCTACCTCGTATAATATTAATTTCACTACCATAGAATGAGGGTTTAATATTATGCTTAGACATAAGTAATAAAATATCTTCTTTTTCTTTTGAAACATCAATGTAATTGTTAGGATTCATATTTCTAATATACTTAACAGAAACATTGGATAATCTCTTCCAAATAATATCCTGTGTTGCTAAGTAATAATTATCACTTTCATGTCCAGGATAATTGTAACCATAGTAGGCTGCCAACTTAATATAATCAATATCTTCTTTACTTAAATTACTACCATCAAATGAACTTGAAAAAACATAATTAAAGCTATCTATTGGTTTACCAAGTTCAATACAATAAGCTACACTATCCTCAAAGATATACTTACTAGTAAGTAAATACCTATATCTCCCTTGATTAGAATCATAATAATATGTATGTGTATTATCAAACTTGTCTTTAATCAGTGTTGTTTCATTAGCCTTAGTTACATTACACATCATAAATATTAAAAGTACAAAAAACAAAATTTTTTTCAATAAAAACCTCCCAAAAAATTAATTAATTTTTAACTTTGCAATTGCAGCCAAAGTATATACTATTTGGTAGGTTAAAGTCAACATTATTTTATTCTTTTTTTAATTCAAAAAATAAATTATAAGTATTTATAAATAACCACAGAGTAAATTTGAAACACCTATTCGTGCAAACAAAAGTACTAAAAAAACATATCACATAGATATATTTCTTTTTTTGTAAAACATTTACTTATTTTTCATTTCATTTTCTATCCAAAACATAATAACATTAACTACATAATCAATATCATTTTTATCCATTTTTTTGTTTTTATTTATATGATGCCATTTTTCTAAGCATCCTCTGCAGCAAGTACCAGTAGCATGTTGTGCAATAAAAACAGGATGCCCCTTCATTGGCGTTTGTTTTCCATCAGTAACATTAGAAGTATCAACAATTCTCTTAGATATAAAATCATAAGCATGTTCTCTAATTTTATCAATTCCTTTATCTTTAATATATAATACATCTTTATCTTTTAAATGAAAACCACTTCTAAACCTAGATTTAGATAGTCTATCTAATACATCTTTAATTTTCTCATTCATAACTAATTACCTCTCTATAATTATAGCATTATTAGCTAAAAAGAAAAGAGCTAAACGCTCTTAAAACAATAAATTATTTAAATTGACAGCAGCTACCGCATTGTTCATTAGTAACTGTATTCTCTTCGCAGCAGGTATATCTTGGTTGATAAGTATGTTTATAAATATGATTATTAACAATTCTAGTATTTATAGGACATACATGAGGTACTGTATGATAAATATTTCTATAAACAACTCTTTCTCTAGGAGTTTCTACAACTGGAGAAGTAACTCCACCCATTATAGAACCACCCATCATTGGTGCCCCAACATTATTATAATTCATGTTAGTATTGTCATTAACATTTTGATTAGTATTAGTTATATTTATATCAATATCACCATCATACATACCTTGATTAAAACCATCACTAAAATTCATAATTTATCCTCCTATCTACATTATAATATGAATTATTAACATAGATAGATAGTAAAGAAGTCTAGTTTTTATTAATTATCAATATCAAAATTCCAAAGTCCCAATTTCCCCTTACAAGATATTCTCTTATTATATTTAATAACATGTTCTAACTTCCAAGCATAAATTCTTGGATGTTCACTCTTTCCATATACTAAAGGATTAATATTATATAATTTATTTTCAAACTCATCATCAACTAAAATACAATCAGTAATATAAGCTTCTCCTATTATTTCTCCATGGCCATAATCAAGATTATAGTTATTAAACTTTATAGCATTATTCTTCTCTAAAGTAAGTCCCGCATGAATAAGAATCTTTCCTCTATAATTAGTCTTAAAGCTTCTAAATTCATACTCTTTGTAACCATTTATAATCAAACTAGCCCAAGGTTCCTTTATAGTAAGTACTTTCATATCAACACCTAAAATGGCATTTTAAAATTACCGTTTCCCATCATTTTCATCATCTTTTTCATTTCTTCAAACTGATTAAGTAGCTTATTAACATCAGTAACCATAGTACCAGAACCATCTGCTATTCTCTTTTTTCTACTAGCCTTTAATATACTAGGATCTCTTCTCTCTTCTGGAGTCATTGATAAAACAATAGCTTCTGTTCTTTTCATAATTTTAGGATCAATATTTACATTATTAAGTCCCATCTTCTTAGCACCAGGAAGTAATTTTAAAAGATTCTCAAGAGGACCTAATTTCTTTATTTGATTAAGCTGATTTAAAAAATCCTCTAAATCAAAATTACCTTTCATCATCTTTTTAGCAGTCTTTTCTGCCTCTTTTTCATCAATTTCACTTTGTACTTGTTCTACTATAGATAAAATATCACCCATTCCAAGTATTCTAGAAGCCATTCTCTCTGGATAAAAAGGAGTAAGACCATCCATCTTTTCACTAACACCAATAAATTTAATAGGAAGATTAGTAAGATGTTTAACAGATAATGCAACACCACCTCTAGTATCTCCATCAAGTTTAGTCAAAATAACACCACTAAGTTTAATCTTATCGTTAAAGCCATTAATAACATTAATAGCATCTTGTCCCATCATTGAATCTATTACTAAAATAGTTTCATCAGGATTAACCTCTTTTTGAATATTATCAAGTTCATCCATTAAAGATTCATCTATTTGTAATCTACCAGCAGTATCAATAAGAACATAATCATATCCATTATCTTTAGCATATTTAATACCATTTTTAGATATTTCCACAGGATTACATTTTCCTTCAGAATAAACTTCAATATTAAGTTCCTTACCAATTTGTTTTAACTGATCAATAGCAGCAGGCCTATATACATCACAAGCTACTAGTAGAGGTTTCTTCTTATTATTCTTTCTAAGATAGTTAGCAAGTTTTCCAATTGTAGTAGTTTTACCACTTCCTTGAAGACCCACTAACATAAGAGTAGCAGGATTACCACTAATATTAAGAGGAGTATTCTCTCCACCTAATAACTCAGTAAGTTCATCTTTAACTATTTTAACAAACACTTCACCGGGAGATAAACTTTTATTAACTTCTTCTCCTAAAGCCTTTTCTTTTACATTATTTGTAAACTCTTTTACTACTTTATAGTTAACATCAGCTTCTAATAAAGAAAGTCTAATTTCTCTCATCATTTCACTAATATTTTCTTCTGTTATTTTGCCGTAGCCCTTAATCTTATGAACCACATCTTGCAATCTATCACTTAAATTCTCAAACATAAAATTATCACCTAATACATATTATACATTATTTTCTAAACTTTTTTAATAAAAAAGGTTGATTTTTTAATATTTTTTTAATATAATGTATATATATTCATTGCAGATGTGGTTCAACGATTAGAATTCGGCCTTGCCAAGGCTGAGACGGGGGTTTGACTCCCCTCATCTGCTCCATTGACGAATCTGTTCGAACTATTTAGTTTGAACTTGATATATAGAATCAATCGAAAGATTGATTTTTTGTATCTTACAAAGAAATCATCCCAAAGAAAAAGATGATTACAATATTGAAATTTAATATTTAAATAATATAAATGATACTAAAATATAGAAAATCCAAACTATATATGGTATAATATTATATAGATGGAGGTTATTATGATTAAAGAAACTGTTAAATATCCCGAGTTTTCTGAAATTGATTTTATAAGATTATATTGTGCAATGAATTTTAAAAATGGTTGTTCTCCAATCATAAAACATTATGAATTAGAAAAAAAGTTATATAGATTTTATTCATTAACTGAATTTAGAGATTTATTTCAAGATATATGTCCTAAAAAAGATTACACAAATTCAGAAAACAGTTATTTGAATTTGGGAACTGCCTTGAATGCTGCACAATTAGTTAGACTACTAATTCCTATACAAAGCACTGGAGAAACTAGTTCGATTATTTCTTGCAATAATAAAATAGCACAAGAAATAATATCAAGTACTGATACGGAAATGGTTAATAAAATGGCTAAATTATTTAATTTAATGCTTGATTTTGATAGCAGTTTAAAAGAAAATCGCTATTATCAAACATCTGATGCTGGGGTAGTATCAGATAAACAATTTATTGATGAACCAGTAGAAAATTATACTAAGGCGTTAAATTCTCCTATTATGTCAGAAATTCAAGAATCAGGGCCGATATTAATTAAAAAAATGAATAAAGACACTAAGAAATAATTGCCACTTTTTTCATTTTTTTGATAAACTATATTTAGTGATTGATATTTATGTATCAATTTCGTGTATTGGAAAAAGTTGTAGATATCTACGACCTTGGCTCCATTGAAAATACAAACACCATTTGGTGTTTTTTTATGGAGCATAGTGAGGGAGTCACCACCCGTCAGTCAAAACCGTTTACAAAATATAGACCCAAATTATTTACTATTATTTTTAAAACTAACATAAACAAATAATAAATAATACCAAGATTACATATCCTTCGTAATCTCATCCCACTCTAATGTTTTCTTCTCAATATCCTTACTTACAATATCAATCTCTACCTTAATCAAATTAGCCTTATTAATATCCATATAAACATCTTCCTTCAAAAGCTCATTATTAAGATTACTAAGTCTCTCCTCTAATTCAAAAATATCCTTTTCTATCTTTTTAACTTCTTTATTTCTATCAAAAGTATCTACCTTTTTATCAGTACTCTTCTTCTTTTCTATCTTAACCCCATTATCATTACTTATATTATTAAACCTAGTCTTCTCCAAATACTCATTATAACCATAATTATATAAAGTACTTCTGCCACCCTCCATAACAAGAAGTCTATCGCAAACATTCTTAATAAGATATCTATCATGACTAACCATAATAATAGTTCCCTTATAACTAGTAAGCATTCTCTCAATAGTATCTTTACCAATAATATCTAAATGATTCGTCGGTTCATCTAAGATAAGAACATTAGGTTTTTTATTCAAAATCTTACACAAACTAACTCTAACCTTTTCACCACCAGATAAATCCTTAATTTTTTTAAAGACATCTTCCCCACTAAATTCAAAAGCCCCAAGAAGAGTTCTAATCTCATTAGGTGTAAGTCTAGGAAATTCTTTGTCAATCTCATCATAAATAGAATTATCATAATTAAGATTATCTAATGCTTGTGAAAAGTAACCAATATTAACCCTATCTCCAAAAACAAACTTACCATCAAGTGAAGATAACTCTCCCATAATAGTTTTAAGAAGCGTACTCTTACCAATACCATTCTCACCAATAATACCAAGCCTGTCCCCTCTTTCCACCTCAAAAGATAACTTACATAACTCCCTATCATAACCAATAGAAAGATTTTTAACCTTAAGAACATCCCTATAACTATTCATATCCGGACTAAAATTAATCTTAAAAGACTTCGTATTAGCCTTATCAGGTTTATCTATTAATACCATTCTCTCAATTTGCTTTAATTTTGACATAGCCATACCAGCTTTAGTAGGTTTATACCTAAATCTATCCGCAATATCCTGTAATCTCTTAATTTCTTGTTGTTGTCTTTCATAATCCTTAAGATTTCTTATATAGTCTTCTTCCTTCTTCTTAACAAAATAAGAATAATTACCACTATATCTAGTTAAAGTACCATACTCAATATCATATATCACATTGCAGACATTATCCAAAAACATTCTATCATGACTAACCAAAATAATAGAGCCCTTATATCCCCTTAAGTAATCCTCAAGCCACTCTATAGCTTTAATATCCAAATGATTAGTAGGTTCATCTAGTATAAGTAAATCAGGCTTCGATAACAGAAGCCTAATCAAAGACAACTTCGTAAGTTGACCACCGGAAAATTCATTTAAATACTTGTCTTTATCATCATCACTAAAATCAAATTTACTTAAAATAACTTCTATCTCTTTCTTATATCTATAACCACCCATATATTCATATCTAGATAAAAGATCATTATATTTACTTACTATCTTTTCATCATAATGAGTACTCATTTCATACTCTAAAGTATTAAGATTTTTTTCAATATCAAGAATATCCTTAAAAGAACTCCTAATATAATCTATCATCTTCATATCAAGACTATAACCATCATTTTGTTTAACATAGCCAATATTAAAGTCTCCCGAAGAAACAATATCTACTTCTTCATAACCACTAGTAATTTCATACTCTCCTACAATTGCTTTAAGTAAAGTTGTTTTACCACAGCCATTTCTTCCTACAATACCAATTTTTTCATTATCTTTAACACAAAAATTAATATCTTCAAGTACTGTATTATTACCAAGAGTAACACTACCATGACTAATTTTATAATACATATTAATCACCTGCTCTACTAATATTTTACCACACAAATAAAAAGAACTAAATACTTTTATTAGTTCTAGTCTTAACAGTTCATGCTTCGCTATTCACTGCTAGTTAAAGCCATAAGTCTTTAACTAGAATTTTTGAAGCCTATAGTCTTCAAAAATAATATATTATTTATTCAATATATCCAAAGCCTGTAACTACACTGCGGCCTCTACCTCCATTAATAAGTTCCCCATATATGTTTAATGGATGATTAATCATCTTTCCATTAACTACTAAACTACTTGAAGCACCACCATCTAAGTTACCAGCAGTATAAGCTCCATACTTCTTTAATGTTTCAGCCACTTCGTATATAGTAGGTCCTTTACTATGTACACCTTCAGTCACAAGGAATAATACTATGCCATCTTTTCTTTGAGCAATAGCCACCCTTGCAGCACCGCCATATCCACCAGCAGATTCTTCCTTAGGTACAATTATCTCGCCATTTTCTATTAAGAATGGTCCAAATTCTAAAGCATCACGAACACCCGCAGCTATAGCCTCTTCTCCACTAGCGGTCATAAGTACAAGTTCATTATCATAATTAAATCCTACTAATTTAGACTTACCTTCACTATCCCAGGTAATCTTACCATCTTCAATAACATAACCAATTGGAATATCAGAGCCAAGACCAAAATCTTGAAATCCCCCACCATTAATACATACTTTACCATTATATCTTTTACAAATATCAATAACAGTTTGCTGACCAGTATTACCTCTATTAAACCATCTAGAACTTACAAGTTTAACTTTAGAAGGGTCATATATTGCTATCAAATAACTTTTATATCCATTAATTTCTATATTAATAAACTTATATCCTTCAGTGCTATCATCTTTTTCTAGTATTTCCTTTTCATACTTATCATTACTTACATTATCAGAAGAAACACTTCCAGAAATAACATTACCATCAATATCTTTTTTATAAGAAATATAATTATTTCTTGCTACTACATCATATAAAGTATTCTTACCATATAAAACACCTACTAATTTAAGATTATTATTTGAAACTAAATAATTAGTAATAGGTTCTTTAAATATAAAAATAGTCATTAAAAATACAACCATACAAGATGCAAAAGAAATACCAAATACCATTAACTTCTTCATATTATACCTCAACTTCAAAAGGGTTATCTTTTGTACCCATACCATTTACTTTATAATTATTTTTAATACTAATAGTAGGAACTATACTACGTAAATAATTAGTTTTAGATACATAACTATTAGTGTTATAAAAGTAAACTTCTTCTTTATCACTTGGAGTTATTAAATAATATCCCCATTTATTATTAACTAACTTTAAATCTTTTACACTAAGCATACCTACTTTCGCAGTAACTATATTTTTATCTACATTACTATAACTATCAGTATATTTACCAGTTTCCCATTCACTATCAATAAGCATATCTTTATAAGATAAACTATTTAAATAATCATTATTTAAGTAATGAGCTATACTATCATCTTTATCTATATTATATTCACTACTATTACCAAATGCTTTAGCACCAGATAATCCATTAGCAAGAGCTAACTTAACATTATCTTTGCCTACTTCATAGATAACCCATAAATCATTATCTAGTTTAATATAACTACCAACGCTAAGACCAGTAGTATCCTCAGATACAACACAAGGCTTATCTAAAGTACCATCACCAGACTTAATAATTATACTGCTCTTTAATCTAATGACAGGTCTTACACCATAACCATCTTTGCTATCCCCAGAGGCAATCTTATTATTAACAACAACAAATTGTTTACTATCAGACTTATTATTAAGCCAATAATCTAAATCATTTAGTAGATAACTTTTATCGTTATCAATGGAATTAACAATATCCTCTATACTAAGTAATCTAACATAATCTTTTGTATAAATCTTTTTACATTCTCTTTTTTCTACCTTAGATATAACATCATTACAATATGAAACTTTATCTAAGTACTTCTTATCAATACTATTTAAAAATATATCATTAACATATTTATTAACATCATAATTAACATTCTTTAAAATATTAATATTATTATCAGTAGTAATATCTAATGAACCATCTTTATTAATACTTATAATTCTCCATAAAATATTTGAAAAATATAAATAATTATCTGGATTTTCTCCTTTAAAAATCTTAACATTATCATACTTATTAATATCTTTTTTATTTAAAGTAATATTATCATTTATATCATTATTATTACTTAATTCCCTACTTCCAATAAGATTAATTATAAAGTATATTACTATACCTAATACTAAGACTAAACAACATATAAGAACTAAATAGTGACTTTTATTCTTTACTTTTACTTTTTTCATATACTACTAACTCCTTTATATTTTCTTTACAATAAATATTATACTATATAATGATATTAATTCATATACAATTATTAAAAATTAAGAAAAAATTAAGAACTAACATATAAAATTAGTTCTTGCTTTGACAGTTCATACTTCGTTATTCACTGCTAGTTAAAGCCATAAGTCTTTAACTAGATTTTTGAAGGCTTATAGTCTTCAAAAATAATTATGTATATAAAAACAATCTCTTTTTTTATGAGATTGCTTTTTATTTAACTAATGAGCCACTTGTAATATGAGTGAGAATAAACATAGTATTAATATATTAGCTACAGCAATAGTTAAAACTACTTTTAATGCCCATCTAAACCAAGTAGAATATTCTACTTTAGCAAGAGCAAGTCCACCCATAATAGCACCACAAGTTGGAGTAATTAAGTTAACTAATCCATTTGCAGATACTAAAGTCATAATGGTAACTTCTACATTGTAACCAAGTTGTGCTGCTAAAGGAGCAATGATTGGTGTAGATAATGTAGCAAGTCCAGATGATGATGGAACTAATATAGATAATACTATATGTAATATATAGTTAAGTGGTATAAATGCCAATTGAGGTACCTTAGATAATATATTCGCAGCATTATATATAATATAGTTATCTAGATATGTTTGTTTCATAAGAACACTAGCACCTCTAGCAACAGCAATTATAAGTATAACACCTATCATATCATCAGCGCCATCAACAAATGTATCAACAAAGCCCTTTTCTCCAAATTTGTTAACAATAGCAATAACAATTGACATTATTAAGAACCATAAAGCAGATTCATAGAAGCCCCAATTACCAAGTGATGAACCAGTAAGCCATCCAGTAAACTTATCAAATATAGTTACACCAAATTCACCCCAAGGGATAAATCCAATAATCATTACAAGGAATGTTAATCCAAATAATATTAAAGTAACTTTTTGTTTACCAGTTAATACAACTTTTTCTTGTTCTTTCTTGCTATTTTCTTCATGTTCTTCAAAGCTACCATATTTCTTTTCAGCAGCTTTTTGCTCTCTTAGAGATAAGAATGTAGAACCTTTGTCTCTTTTTACTTTCTTAGCGTATCTTACTACAAAGAAAGTACAAATTGCATAAGTAGTAAGCCATAGGAATACTGCAATTAGAATTACTACACCTTGATTAGCCTTAATAGAATCAGGAAGTGCACTAATAGCAACTCCAGTAGCAAATGGGTTAATTGTAGATCCTAAGCATCCTGCTCCTGCGCCTAATAAGATAACCGCAGAACCAACAAGTGGATCCATACCAGCAGCCATCATTGTCGCAGCAAGTAATGCATAAAATCCTACTGTTTCTTCAAGCATACCATAAGTTGTTCCACAAATTGAGAATATAAACATTAATATTGGAATTAATAATATTTCTCTTCCTTTTAATTTTTGAACTAATGCTTTAATACCTGCTTCTAAAGCACCAGTCTTACCAATAACCTTAAGTAAACCTCCTAGCATCATTATGAAAATTGCAATGTCAATAGCATCTTCAAAGCCTAATATTGGTGCCATTAATACCTGTGATAATTTAGCACCTACAGTACCACTTCCATTTATTATTTCTTCACCAACAAATTTTGCATTAGGTAAAAGATGTGATATTATTCCTAAAACAAATATTAGTATTAAGATGATAGAAAATGACGAAAGAAGTACCTTTTTTCTTTTTTTAGCCATTTTAAATACTTACCTCCTTTTTATGACTGTACCTGTTTTTCCATCTATTGCTTCTTTAGCTTTAGATAATGAACTAATAATAGCTTTTCTTGAAGTAGATTCTCCAATAAAATCAAGACAGGCCTCTACCTTAGGAAGCATACTTCCCTTAGCAAATTGTCCTTCCTCTATATACTTTTCTGCTTCTTCTTTAGTAAGTGAATCTAACATTATCTCATTATCTGTATTATAGTTTAAGCATACTTTATCAACAGCAGTTAGTATTAAGAAAGTATCAGCATTAATTTCTCTAGCTAGTAAAGCACCAGATCTATCTTTATCAATAACAGCTTCTACTCCCTTTAATCCATTACCACTATTAATTACTGGTATACCGCCGCCACCAACAGCTATAACAATAGTACCATTATCAAGAAGACTTGTAATAGAATCTTTCTCAATAATTTTTTTAGGAATTGGAGAAGGTACAACTCTCCTATAACCACGTCCTGCATCTTCAGTAAATACATAGCCCTTTTCTTTTTCAATTTCCATAGCTTTCTCCTTACTATAGAACATTCCAATAGGCTTAGTTGGATTTTGAAAAGCACTATCATTACTATCCACAAGGACCTGTGTTATCAAGGATACACATTCTTTTTTTACACCTTGTCTATCTAATTCATTTAAGATAGATTGTTGCATATGGTATCCTATATAACCTTGACTCATACTTCCACATTCAGGAAATGGCATGCTAGGAGTACCTGCTTCACCATTTGAAGCATACTCCATAGCAAGGGCTATTTGTCCTACCTGAGGACCATTTCCATGTGTAAGAACAATTTCATTACCATCTTTAATAAGTTCAACGATAATTTTTGCTACATTAGATAAAAGACTAAGTTGTTCACCAGGAGTCTTACCTAAAGCATTTCCACCTAATGCAATGACAATTCTACTCATTATCTTCCCTCATTGTGGCATATACTACAGCTTTAATAGTATGTAATCTATTTTCTGCCTCATCAAATACTTTTGATTTAGAAGATGTAAATACTTCATCAGTAACTTCCATCTCTTTAAGACCAAATTTTTCATTAATATCTTTACCAATAGTGGTATTTAAATCATGGAATGACGGAAGACAGTGTAAGAATATAGCATTAGGATTAGCATTATCCATAACTTTCATATTAACCTGATATGGACTTAATAATTTAATTCTATCTGCCCATACATCATCAGGTTCACCCATAGAAACCCAAACATCAGTATAAATAACATCTGCATCTTTAGAAGCTTCCATAACATCTTCAGTCATTTCAATACTTCCATTAGTTTCTTTAGCTATTTCCTTACATTTATTAACAAGTTCTTTATCTGGCCATAATTCTTTAGGACCACATGCTACAAAGTGCATACCCATTTTAGCACAAACTACCATAAGTGAGTTAGCAACATTATTTCTAGCATCTCCCATAAATACAAGTTTAATGCCATCTAAATGACCAAAATTTTCTTCAACGGTCATAACATCAGCTAACATTTGTGTAGGATGAAACTGTGTAGTAAGACCATTCCATACAGGTACACCAGCACATCTAGCTAGTTCTTCTACTATTGATTGGTCATATCCTCTATATTCGATACCATCATACATTCTACCTAATACTCTAGCAGTATCTTCAATACTTTCTTTCTTGCCCATTTGTGAACTACCTGGATCTAGGTAAGTAACTCCCATACCCAAGTCAAGTCCAGCAACTTCAAATGCACATCTTGTTCTAGTAGAAGTTTTTTCAAATAATAATACAATATTCTTATTATTTAAATATCTATGAGGTATATCATTATGTTTCTTATTCTTTAAATCTTTTGCTAAATCAAGTAAATATCTTATCTCCAGAGGAGTATAATCAAGTAATGTTAAGAAGTTTCTTCCTCTTAAATCTATTTTATCATTTACTTTTTTTACTTCCTCACCCTTAGTAAAATAAATATTTTCATTACCTTCATTTTTATTATTATTAGAAGTATCTAAATCTTCTCTTACTAAAGGCATACTCATACATCTAGGACCACCTCTACCACGAGAAAGTTCAGCACTACTCATTTCAAGTACTTTAATACCATGTTCTCTTAATATGTTATTAGTAATATTATTTCTATCATAAACAACAACAACACCCGGAGCAATACATAAAGTATTAGTACCATCATTCCATTGTTCTCTTTCAGAAGATATTCTCTCTCCACCAGCACAAGGAATTAAAGTAACCTTTCTACCAAGATATCTTTCAAGTATTTCTTCAAGACTACCTTCAACTTTTTTAACATTCAAATCTTCATCACTATCAGGAATATCTCCTTCAGTAATTTCAAATACCTCTAAAGTATCCATAATACCTGGATGGAAAGTAAATTTATCATAATCAATTTGTGTAAATACAGTATCTAAGTGCATAAATGCTCTAGATTCAGGTATATTAAATGCTAAAATAGTATCAATTTCACAATCAGGATTTCTAAACATATTCTTAGCAAGTTCATCAATAGCACCAGACTCAGTTCTTTGAGATATACCTACTGCTAAAACATGATTAGATAAGTTAAGAACATCTCCACCTTCTATATGATAAGGTAAATATCTATCATAGTATTTATTAATCTTTCCTTTATATTCAGGATGATAATTAAATATATATTCAGCATATATAGTTTCTCTATTTCTGGTAACTGAATACATCTTATTTAAGATAACACCATTACCTGCGCTAGCAAATGGATCTCTAGTAAAATATAAATTAGGCATAGGATCTGCTAAAAATTCAGATTCATCACTAACTAAATCAACTAAAGATTTTTCTACTTCTCTCTTCTTTCTAGGTATTTCTTCTATCTTAATACCTTCCATAGTTTTAAGAACAAGTTCTTTCTTATTAACAAAACTCTTTAAATAATCAAAAACCAATTCTTTATACTTTGGAGTTCTAATACCAGCCTCAAAAATAAATTGTCTAATAAATTTATTTTCAATATCATCTCCAAGTTCTAGTACTTCAGCCATTAAGTCTTCAAGATAAACAACTTCAATACCATTTTCTTTTAGTATATGAGCAAACTCATCATGTTCTTTTTGAGCTTCAGGTAAAAAAGGAATATCATCAAAAAGTAATCTACTTAATGTATCAGGAGTTAAATTAAGTAATTCGTTTCCTGGTCTATGTAATAATACTTTTTTTAAAGTTCCAATTTCACTTTTTACATTAATAACATTATCCACTAATATTCTCCCTTCTTATGTAGTTTCCCTACTATAATAATTATAACAACATTTTATATTTTTTACAAACTATTTTACCAATTTTTAATTATTTTTATTTAGTAATGTAAAAAATCTCATCTTCTTATGCTAGAGACAAGATTACAAACTTAATTGTTTGTTTTATTAAGAAACTCTCTTAATCTTTCATTATCTTTATTACTAAACACCTCTCTAGGAGTTCCATCAAGGGCTATTTTACCATTATCTATAAATAATACTCTACTTGAACACTTCTTAACAAAGTTCATTTCATGTGATACTACAATCATTGTCATACCAGTATCAGCAACTTTTTTAATAAGTTCAAGTACATCTCCAACCATTTCAGGATCAAGTGCACTAGTGGGCTCATCAAATAAAATAATATTCGGATTCATAATAAGTGATCTAACAATAGCCACTCTCTGTTTTTGACCTCCTGATAACTCTTCCGGATAATTATCTTTCTTATCAAGTAAACTAGTCTCTTTAAGAAGCTCTTGTGCCCTTTTTACAGCATTATTCTTATCCATTATACCAAGTTTAACAGGAGCCAAAATAATATTATCAAGTACAGTCAGATGAGGGAATAAATTAAATTGTTGAAAGACCATACCAATCTTTTCTCTTATCTTAGGTAAATCAGTATTCTTACTAGTAATATCAATCCCCTCAAATATTATTTTACCACTACTAGGTTTTTCTAACATATTAATACATCTAAGTAAAGTACTCTTACCACATCCTGAAGGGCCAATTACTGATATAACTTCTCCTTTTTCAACATTAAAAGATATACCTTTAAGTACATTAAGTTTATCAAAACTTTTCTTTACATTTTTAACTTCTAACACGATTAAGTCTCCTTTCCATTACATTAACTAATTTAGATAGACCAAGAGTCATAATCAAATATATTATTGCAATAATAATAAGTGGAAAGAAATAATCATATGTTCTTGAAGCAATAATATCTGAAGCCTTAGTAAGTTCAATAATTCCAATATAAGCTCCTACTGAAGTTTCCTTAAGTAAAGTAATAAACTCATTACCAAGTGCAGGTAATATATTTCTAATAGCCTGAGGTAATATAATTTCTCTCATTATTGTTCTATATCTAAGGCCTAAAGAAAAGCCTGCTTCCATTTGACCTTTTGGTATAGAATTAATACCAGCTCTTATAATCTCTGAAACATAAGCACCAGAATTAATACCAAAAGCAATAATACCTACAATTACAATATTAATATTTACTGACTTAAAAATAACATAATAAATTATCATAAGTTGTAGTATAACAGGAGTACCTCTAATAATATTTACATAAAGATTTGCTATTTTATAAAGTAATTTATTTTTACCATTAATTTCATAATTATTTCTAATAAGTGATACTAATATACCTATAACAATACCAATAATAACAGCAAATAAAGCAATAATTATTGTATGAAATAAACCTTCAAATATATATTCATATCTATTATCATAAATAACTGTCTTATAAAAAGATTTACCAATATTGCCAAAAAAATCAAATATTTTACTAAAAAAGTTTAAATATTCATTCATTAGTACCTCCTTACGAAGTATGTTTTATTACAAACTCTTCTATTTTGCCTTCTTCTTTTAACCTGTTAAGAACTTTATTAATTATATTAAGTAATTCACTATTACCCTTTTTAACTACCATACCATAACTATCATTAGCAAGACTACCTTCAAGTATCTTTAATCCATTATTACTACTAATTATCTCTTTAGCGGGTAATTCATCCATAACTACAGCATCTACTTTATCACTTTTTAAATCTTCAATAGCGGCCAAATATTTCTTTTGTCTAACTATTTCTGCATTATTATAATTATCTGTAACATAAGTATCTGCTATACTACCAAGTTGTACTGCTATTTTCTTATTATCAATATCTTTAGTACTAGTAATAGCGCTATTTTCTTTAACAATAACTACTTGTTTACTAACAGAATAATTAACAGAAAAATCTACTTCTTCTGCTCTTTCATCACTATAACTTATACCAGCAGCTCCAAAATCAGCCTTACCAGTTTTTACTTCATTAATAATTGAATCAAATGCTACATCTTTAACAACTAATTTTTTACCCATTTCTTTTGCTATTTCATTAGCAATATCTACATCTACTCCTACTATTTCACCATTATCATAATATTCATAAGGAGCAAATCCTGCTTCAGTAACCATAATAAGTTCATTTTCATTCTTACCACAACCCACTAAAAATATTAGCATAAATACTAATAATAATACTTTCTTCATATATATAATCACACCTACCTATCATAAATATTATAACACACAATTTAATATTTTTGTATAAGTTTTTTACATAAAAATATTTATTCTTTATATTCACTTTAATTCTAAAGTATTAAAGTGTTGTTATTAGCCTAAGGTCTAATAACAATGTATCAAAGATACCTATTATATATAAGCCATAAATATATATCAAAAAAAGACTATTACTAGTCCTTATACTTCTTCTATATCAATATTTCTATCATGCTTAATACTTTCCCAATTACATTTCTTTAAGAATAGACAAACAAAGTTAACTGGAGCCCAACTTAATATAAATAAATCAAAGAAAAGTATTCCACCAATATTATCTTTAATACTCTTATTATACTTCTTAAGTAGGAATGCTCTAAGTACAACACCTATTACATAAGAACATAAAGATATTGCTAAAGTACTAATAAAGTATCCGATAGTTAGACTTTTAAAATTAATAAATAAGCCTAATATAGCAAATATTGGAGCTAAATTACCAATAACATGTACTACTATTGATAAATAAAATATAATAATATCAAAACATTCAAATCTTCTATTTTTAAAGCCAGCCTTTATAAGTTCAGTAAAGTAACCTCTTAAACATTCCATAGTTCCTATAGACCATCTTTTTCTTTGTTTTAATGATGGTATAAACTTATTAACTTGTTCATCATAAGTAATAGCCTCATCATTAAATGCTATTTTTTCACCATTAATAGCGCACATAGCCACAAACTCAATATCTTCAGTAACAGTCTTAGGATCATAACCATTCTTATCAATAAGTTCCTTCTTTATAACAAAACCAGTACCATTAATAAAAGAAGATTTACCTAAATTATATCTTGATTTATTAAGAAATAAATTTTGAATATAATACATAATAGCATAACTACAACTAAGCCAATTATCACTAACATTCTTAGTATCTCTAAATCCTTGTACTACAGAATAACCCATATTAAGACTATCATTCATCTTACTTAAGAAATCTCTATGTACTAAATTATCAGCATCAAATATAACATAAGCATCTATATCTTTTTCTTTTTTTAATTTATTAAAAGTAAACTTAAGAACTTCTCCTTTAGATTTAACTTTCTCTGTACAAACAATAACTTTAGCACCAGCCTTTCTAGCCTCTTCCTCAGTATTATCAGTACAATTATTAACAATAACATATATTTCATAATGTTCTTTAGGATAATTTTGTTTCTTTAAACTTTTAATTAAATTAGCAATAACTGCTTCTTCATTTCGTGCAGCTATTATAACAGCAAAATTATTCTTTTTATCTACTAAAACTTTTTCTTTTTTCTTTTTAAATATTCCTATAGCCATAATTACAAAGTATAACAAGTAAAAACTAGTTATTACCATGACAATATAAGTTAAAATTTTTAACATTTTTTCACCACCATAAATTGTACTACTATAAATAGTACAATTTAATAATACATCAGTATTAAGTAATTGTCAACATAATTATAACAATTTATCAAATTTGACATTTGTTATATATGCATAACTATTATAAGAAGTAATACCATTTCCCTTGTTAGGCCCTATAGTTAAATAAAAAACAAAATCCGTTAAAAATAATATACTTAATATAATAGTCAAAAACTTAACATAATTTTTATCTAATTTATGAAATAAATCGAGTAATAGTGGTGTTACTATATAAATGCTCACAGTACATCCAAATCCAAAAAATAATAATCCTTCCAAGCATACTCTACCATTGATATTAAAGAAATAACCAGTATAATCCCACCATCTCGTATTAAAAGCAAGTTCCATAAATAAAGAACTAAAGTATTCTACTATGCCACACAATATTACTGAAGCAAAAAATACTAGTGTTGGATTATCACGATACTTATTAAGTAAAACTAAAGTAAGTACTCCGCCGCATCCATATATAGGAAGCCAAGGACCATATAAAGAGCCCCTATTAACAAACACCCCATCACTAAACAAATGTAATATTACTTCCCATAAATAACCAATAAAGGCAAAGGCAAAAAATAATAGTATAAGTTCCCAAATGTTATATTTAATCTTTTCTATTTTTTTCTTTTCTCTTTTAGTATCATATGGATATTCTTCATTCAACTGAGGACCATCTAAATCTTCTTTTAAACATTCATATCCTAACATTTTACTAGTAATATAATTCTTTCTTATATTCATATATAATTCAGTATAAGAGCATTCTTTATAAGGATTAGTAACAAGTAAATTAAATATATTAAATGTACATATACCAAATATATAGTAAGGTACAAAACTTAAATCTAATAAAAACATCTTCCATCTATAGTCCTTAGTCATATTTTTAGATAATCTAATGACATCATCAGACTTCATATCAGGATTTTCCGAAATAATATAAGGAACAAAATAATAAGAATAATGTTTAATAATACCACCAATTATAGTAAATGACCACAAAAATTCATATAGACACTTCTTAAACATAACTTTTGCTATATTCTTATATTTTTTATCTTGATAAGCAAATAATAATCTTTTCATTCTAGTTTTCTTATATTTTCTATTTTCCAAGAAAAATCTCGTCTTACCAACTTTAATTACATTACTTCCAAAAAGCCAATATAAAAATCTAACTAAAACACCAATAAATATAATAATACCAGAAGTTACCTTATTTTTAAAAACAAGTTCATTAACAGCATTAAGAACTCCAAATACAAACGAGTTAGAACTATGAATATTATTAACAAAAGTAGCAATAATACCTTTAGTAGTCTTATTCAAATAAGTATCTACTTTATCTTTAGTTTTATATGCTGACTTAATAAAATCTCTTACTATTTGCGAATTACTTTTATTATCTAAAATACCACTTTGATGAATTAAATTACTATTATTAGAATTATACTCATTTCTTATTAAGTATATAGTAGAACCACCAGTCATAATTGCAGTAATAAAACATACTGCTACTACCTTCCAGAAATTGCTTTTATATATTCTTTTACCTTTATTTCTTACTTCTTTAATCATACTAACTACCTCAGATAATATTTTATCATATTTATATCAAGAAAAAAAGAACTATTTAAAGTTCCAATAAATTAAGTACTGAAGCAAATACTAGCCATAATATATAAGGTATCAGTAAATAACTAGATAATTTATTTTCTTGATAAAACTTATATATCATATATCCTACTATTAAAATTAATATAAGTATCCAAAAGAAAGCCAATACCTTTAACTTAAATAGAAAGAATATAATAGGCCATAGTAAATTAACTATTAAATTAATCTTATAAATATTAAGTAACTTTTTATTATCACTAATAATATAACTAGATATACCCATAAGTATATATAATACACTCCATACTACAGGAAAAAGCCATCTAGGTACTGGACCATTATAACTAGAACTACCCTTCATAGTAATAAGACCAATCAAAGCACCAAGTACTAAAGGAATTGCTATAAAAATAGCTAGTTTCTTATAATTAATATTCTTCATATATATCACACTATATTAATATGTAATATATAGATAAATATGCAAAAAAGAATTAAATTAATAATTCTCTTTCTTGATCTCAAAATAACTTTGTGGATGATTACATACAGGACATACTTTAGGAGCTTCTTTTCCAATAACAATATGACCACAATTTCTACATTGCCATATTCTATCTCCCTCACGAGAAAATACTAAACCATCTTTTACATTAACAAGTAATTTTCTATATCTTTCTTCATGTTCTTTTTCAATCTTAGCAACCTCTTCAAATAAATAAGCAAGTCTAGTAAATCCCTCTTCTCTAGCAGTTTCGGCAAAACCTTTATACATATCAGTCCATTCATAGTTTTCACCTTCAGCAGCCGCTAAAAGATTATCCATAGTACTAGGAATCTCTCCACCATTTAATTCTTTAAACCACATCTTAGCATGTTCTTTCTCGTTATTCGCAGTCTCTTCAAATATATCTGCTATTTGCTCAAAACCATCCTTTCTAGCTTTTGATGCAAAATAAGTATACTTATTTCTAGCTTGAGATTCACCAGCAAAAGCAGTCATTAAGTTTTGTTCAGTTTTACTTCCTTTTAATTTCATTATAAATTTTCCTCCCTTTGGCATTTAGTACAAATGCCCCTATATTTTATTTCATAATCAACTACTAAATTACCATTTATATACTTTTTAACATTTTTATCTCTTGCTACATCAATAACATAACCACATCTAGTACATATAAAATGATCATGAATATCATTTCTATCATATCTAAAAGTACCATCAACTAGAAAAAATCTAATTTTATCGTTATCACATAACCAAGATAAATTACGATATACTGTCCCCAAACTAATATTAGAAATAATCTCTCGAGCCTTATCATAAACCTGATAAGCATTCAAGTGATCATAACTATTATTAATTATATCTAATATACATTCTCTTTGTTTAGTATTACGCATATCTCTCTCCTTATTAGTAATGATTACTAATAAAAGTATACAACATAATATATATAAAGTCAATTAGTTTTAATTTACTTTCTAAATAAATAACATATAATTAATTGGTGATAAATATGTTTACATTAAAAGATGTATTAGAAGTGTCAAATAAGTTAAATATTAAATTTGATAAATTTACAAAAGAAGAATTATTAACTGGAATGAATATTGAATTAGAACATGGAACAATAAATCCTGAAACCAATGTAACCAACGACAATTTAATACTAACTACTAAAATAGCTTTAGCCCATTTAAATGAATTTCCCAATTATTACAATAGTAGATATGGACTAACTATGTTTGAAAAATTTCTCAAAGAAAAAATGAATGAAAAATAATATCATTCATTTTCTTTATTTACTAACAAATCAGCAAGTTTAGTAACATAACCAGCTCCTAAAGTAAGAATTAAATCTCCCTTATTAACATATTCAGACAAATAAGTTTTAATATCATCATAATCACTTATATGAAAAGCCTCTTTACCATATTTCTTTATTTCTTTAATAATATCTTCTTCTTTAATACCATAAGTATTATTTTCTCTCGCAGCATATATATCAGTAATAATAATATGATCAAAATCGCTAAGTACTTTAGCAAAAGCTTCTTTATGTTTATAAGCCCTTGAATAAGTATGTGGTTCAAATATAACCCAAGTTTCATTATGTTCCATACCATGAATAGCCTTTGCGGTAGCCTCTATTTCGGTAGGATGATGTCCATAGTCATCATATACTTTAGCTCCCATGAACTCACCCTTATATTCCATTCTTCTTGCGGCCCCCTCATAATCTTTAAGGCCTTCTTTAATATCATTAAAATCTATACCATAAGCCATAGATAGTGCCACTGTAGATAAAGCATTAGATATATTATGTCTTCCAGGTACAGAAAGTTCAATAGTACCTAAATTCTTATTATCATAAATAACATCAAATATACCGCAGCCATCTTTATTAAATTTAATATTATCAGCCATATAATCAGCTTTATTATTAATACCATAAGTAATAACTTTAGCCTTAGTATGTTCTTTTAAATGATTACTATTATCATCATCATTATTAATAACTAAATAACCATCGCTAGGTAAATGACTAACATACTCATAAAAAGATTTCTTAATATTATCTAAGTTTTTAAAATAATCCAAATGATCATTATCAATATTAAGTACAATAGCGGATTTTTGTTTAAAGTTAAGATAACTATCACAATACTCACAAGCCTCAATAATCAAAGTATCACTCTTACCTACTCTATAATTACCATTAATATTCTTAAGCATACTACCAACTTGAATAGTAGGATCCATATTACCCTTTAAAAATATACAAGAAAGCATTGAAGTAGTACTAGTCTTTCCATGCGTACCAGCTACTCCTATAGTATTAGAATATAATTTAGTAATTTCTCCCAAAAACTCTCCTCTTTCCATCATAGGAATATTATTCTTTTTAGCCTCAATCATTTCCTCATTATCATCTTTTATTGCGGCAGTATATACTATAAAATCTATATCTTTAGTAATATTATCTTTACTTTGTGGTATAAATACTTTAATACCTTGACTAGTAAGTTTATCAGTAACAGAAGATTCCATTCTATCACTACCACTAACTTTATATCCCATATTAACAAGTATATCAGCAATACCACTCATACTAATACCACCAATACCCATCATATAAATATGTTTGCCTTTTTCCAAAAATAAACCTTTCTTATACTTTAGTATTGTATCTTTAAATAATTTACCTCTCACTTCAAAATTAGGAAACTGATCCCAACTAGCACAAGCAGGACTAAGAAGTATAATATTTCCTTCTTTAGAATTATCATAAGCAATACCAGTAGCTTCTACTAAATTATCACACACTATACATTTAATTCTAATTTTATCACAAAATTCTTTTATTCTATTTTTAGTTTCACCATAAGCTACCACTAACTTAGTATGTTTCATAGGCTCTTTTAATTCTTCAAAAGAATGACCCCTATCAGTACCACCCATAATAAGAATAGTATCTTTATCAAAAGAGTTAAGTGCTATAACTGTAGATTCAGTATTAGTACTCTTAGAATCATTATATACTTCTCTGCCATTAATATTACCAACATACTCAAGTCTATGTTCAACACCACTAAAAGTACTAGCGACATCTTTAATTATTTCATCACTAACACCATATACTTTTGTAGCAAGAATAGCACACATAATATTTTGATAATTATGATTACCCTTTAAAATAATCTTACTAGTATCAATATATTTTTCATCTTTATAATAAATAAAGCCATCTTTATAATAACAATCAGTCTTCTTGTCACAAGAAAAATATTCTTTAGTACTAACAATATCACTAGTAAGTTCCATCTCTTCACTATTATCCATATTAATAATAGCTATATCATCTTTACTATGATTATTAAATATTTTCTTCTTAGTCATAACATATCTTTCATGACTATCATGAAAATCAGTATGACATTCGTATATATTAGTCATAACAGATACATTAGTCTTAAAATCATACATATCACATAATTGATGATCACTAATTTCCATAACTAAATAACTATCCTTCTTTATATCTTTGGCATAATGACATAAAGGAGTACCAATATTACCAGCTAAAATAACCTTATCACCAAAAGCCTTTTTCATTATTTCATATATAATACTAGTAGTAGTAGTTTTACCATTAGAACCAGTAACACCAATTATCTTAACATTTTTATCAATATAATGATAAGCAACTTCTACTTCATTAATTACTGGTATACCAAGTTCTTTAGCCTTAACTACACAAGGATGAGTATATTTAATACCAGGATTTTTAACCATAATATCAAAACTATCATCTAAGTATTCTATTGGTTCATCGCATATCTTAATAGTAACACCTAGTTTTTCTAATTCTTCTATTTTATCTTTTTCTTGTTCTTTCATATCAGTAATAAATATCTCATTATCACTAGAAAGTAATTTAGCTACTTCATAACCACTTCTAGCCATTCCTAATATAAATATTTTTTTATTTTTATACATAATTTCACCACCATCAAAATATTTAATACAATATAAATTATACCATATAATTACATTAAAATATATAAATAATATATTAATTTAATTCCAAATTAAAATTTTTATAAAAAATAGTTAAGATTATTCCTTAACTATAACAAAACTCTTATACACTACATCATATCCAAGTTCTTTAGTAAATAATTCTATCATATTATCATTAATAATAAAACTAATAATACTACTATTCATAGTAATAAATTTACTATTAAGTTCTAATATAATTCTCTCATCTTGAATATTTTGTTTAACTAAATTACATACTATCTCATTCTTTGAAGATAAATATCTAATATTATACATATCAATCTCTGCAAGTTCTTCTTTATATTTAGAATTACTTTCAGTAACATTATCTTTCATTAAAGAAACATATATTTCTTTACATTTATAATTATTACTTAATACATTCATGTATTTATCATTATATAAATCTATAATTAAATGAGTTTTAACTACTAATATATTATTTAAATAATTAATAACATCTAAAAACTTATCTTCTTTTACCTTATTATTAACATACTTAATAGATATCTTGTCTTCATCACTAAGCATTTCAAAAGCAAGTAAATAAATATCATCATCTTTAACAGCATAATATTCTAATTTATTAATATTAAGTTCTATCTCTTCTGCAGTATCAATATCCCTTATAAATTCTTTAATATTATCTTTATTTAATTTTTCAATTTTCATAAATTTCTCCTCACAGATAATATTATACACTATATTACATTATTTTACAAATACAAAGTAAAAACATTTGAAGTACTTTCTTATCTTATATTTTTGTAATTATGTAATAATCATATCGGTATTGTAGTAAATACACCAAATAATAAACAACATCATAATATATACCTTCTCTTATATATAATAGATGTTGCTGACATATTAAATTAAGACTCTTTAGAGGAGGCTTAATTTAACACTCTAAGACCTTAGGCTTAGAGTGAACAAAAAAAGAGTTATAAAACAAACTACTCTATAACTCAATTATTTCTAACTTTTTCTCTAACATAACCATTAAGTTTTCCATTATTCAGTTCTAACTCATTCATAGCTAAGCATACACACCACCAAGCATTAACTAAATTATCTTCATTAAATAATGAATTAAAATACTGAATATCACTAGCAGTAGAAAACAAAGTATCATATAAAGACTTTTTATCTAGCTTAACTTCACTATTATCATTATAAGCAAAAATACAATCATTCTTAATTAACATCTTCTTATAATATAAGATAGCATTATATATATTAGTTCTAACTATACCACTACTATTATTTCTACATATATATAATCTATTCAAAGTATCAGTCATACACTTAATTAATTCATTAATATTCATATATATTCTCCTCTTATTAAACAAATAGAAGCCATGTATCAACACGACTTCTATTCTTTTTATTATTAATCCATAAATTCTTCTTCAAGTACTTCAGAAGCATCTTCATCAAAGAATTCCTTCTCTAATGAATAACCAACATCCATATATTCTTTAGCACCAGTACCCGCAGGGATTAACTTACCAATAATAACATTTTCTTTTAATCCTTGTAGTTTATCTACTTTACCTTTAACTGAAGCTTCAGTTAATATTCTAGTAGTTTCTTGGAATGATGCAGAAGATAAGAATGAATCAGTTTCTAATGCTGCCTTAGTAATACCAAGTAATATTGGTTGTCCAATTGCAGGTTTCTTACCTTGAATAATAACATCTCTATTACCCTTAGTAAACTCTTGTAGAGAAACAGTAGTACTAGGTACAAATAAAGTATCTCCAGCTTCCATAATTCTAACTTTAGAAATCATTCTTCTAGCAACGATCTCAACGTGTTTATCATTAATATCAACACCTTGTGATCTATATACCTTTTGAACTTCTTTTAATATATATTGCTGAACAGTATTAGGATCAGTTACCGCAAGTAACTCTTTAGGAGACACAGAACCCTCAGTAAGTCTATCTCCAGCTTCGATCTTATCTCCCTTTTCTACTCTAAGTTTAGCACCGTATAAAGTAGTATGTTCTCTAGTTTCAGTATCATTCTTAACATATACCTTAAATTTACCACCAGCATCTTCAATCTTAGTAACAACACCACCAATTTCAGATATAGTAGCTTTACCTTTAGGCATTCTAGCTTCAAATAATTCTTCAACTCTCGGAAGACCTTGAGTAATATCGGCTCCAGCAACACCACCAGTATGGAATGTTCTCATGGTAAGCTGAGTACCAGGTTCACCAATAGATTGAGCTCCCATTACACCAACAGCTTCACCAATTTCAACAATATTACCAGTAGCAAGATTTCTACCATAACAATGTTGACAAACACCATGGTCAGTCTTACAAGTAAGTACTGTTCTAATTTCAACTTCCTTAATACCAGCCTTAATTATCTTATCAGCAATAGCTTCAGTAATATATTCATTTTTATCAATAATTACTTCTTTAGTTTCAGGATTAATTACTTTCTTATTAGTAAATCTTCCTAATATTCTATCATATAATGGTTCAATAATACCATCTTTATCATCCATAAATGCACTAACAAGTACACCTTGAATAGTACCACAATCCTCTTCTTTAACAATAATATCTTGTGCTACATCAACAAGTCTTCTTGTCATATAACCAGAATCCGCAGTCTTTAAGGCTGTATCTGCGCTACCTTTTCTAGCACTATGTGTAGATAGGAAGAATTCAGATACTGAAAGACCTTCACTAAAGTTAGATAGAATTGGGATTTCAATAGTTTCACCATTAGGTTTAGCCATTAGTCCTCTCATACCAGCAAGTTGTACGAAGTTAGAGATAGATCCTCTAGCCTTAGAATTCATCATTATGAATATTGGATTATCAACATAACTCTTAGCATAACCTTGTAATTCATCTTGAATTTCTTCTTTAGCCTTAGACCAAATATCAATAACAAGATCAAGTCTTTCTCTATCAGTAATAAGTCCTCTTTGGAACTGTTTATTAACTTTCTTAATTTCTTCATTAGATTTCTCAATAACTGCATGTTTATTCTTACTAACAACAACATCAGATGCTGCAATTGTAATACCAGAGAATGTAGAATACTTAAATCCTAAATCCTTAAGTTTATCAAGGAATATACTAGTTTCAGTAGTCTTATATCTCTTAAACATTTGAGCAATAATCTTCTCTAAAGCTCCCTTATTAAATGGAGTAGAAAGTGGCATATTACTAATTAATTCAGGAATATTCTCGCCATAATCAATAAAGTACTTACTAGGAGTAAATCCTTCAATATTTTCACTAGTAGACTCACATAAGTAAGGGAATGAATCAGGTAATATTTCATTAAATATAATCTTACCTGGAGTAGTAACTAAATACTTATTCTTAACACTATCTAAGAATACCTTATGCTTAAATGAATTAACAGGAATAGCAATTCTAGTTTGAAGCTTAATTTCTCTTCTTTGATAAGCCATTAAAGCCTCATTAGAATTCTTAAATACTCTACCTTCACCAGGAAGTCCAGCCTTCTCCATAGTAATATAATAGTTACCTAATATCATATCCTGAGATGGAGTAACAATAGGATCACCATTTTTAGGAGAAAGAATATTATTAGAACCAAGCATTAATATTCTAGCTTCAGCCTTAGCCTCTTCACTTAAAGGTACATGTACAGCCATCTGGTCACCATCAAAGTCAGCATTAAATGCAGTACATACAAGTGGATGAAGTCTAATAGCTTTACCACTAATTAACTTAGGTTCAAATGCTTGAATACCAAGTCTATGTAAAGTAGGAGCTCTATTAAGCATAACAGGATGCTCTTTAATAACATCTTCAACAATATCCCATACTTTAGGATCTTGATTATCAATCATCTTTTTAGCGGCCTTAATATTATTAGCAATACCCTTCTCAGTTAAACCATGAATAACATGAGGTTTAAATAGTTCAAGTGCCATTTCCTTAGGAATACCACATTGATACATCTTAAGATCAGGTCCAACAACAATAACACTACGACCAGAGTAGTCAACTCTCTTACCAAGTAAGTTTTGTCTAAATCTACCTTGTTTACTCTTAAGCATAGAACTTAAACTCTTAAGTGCTCTATTACCTGCTCCAGTAACACTTCTGCCTCTTCTACCATTATCAAATAATGAATCAACAGCCTCTTGAAGCATTCTCTTTTCATTTTGAACAATAATTGAAGGAGCACCAAGTTCCATTAATTTCTTAAGTCTATTATTTCTATTAATAACTCTTCTATATAAATCATTTAAGTCACTAGTAGCAAATCTACCACCATCAAGTTGTATCATTGGTCTAAGTTCAGGTGGAATAACAGGAAGAGCCTCAATAATCATCCATTCAGGCTTATTACCAGATTGAACAAATGAATTAATAACATCAAGTCTCTTAACTAGTTTAACTCTTCTTTGTCCAGTTGCACCCTCTAATTCCTTTTGAATTTCTCCTAGTTCTTTATTAACATCTACTTCAGAAAGTAATTCCTTAACAGCTTCAGCACCCATACCAACTCTAAAAGTATTACCATATTTTTCATAATATGCTCTATACTCTTTGTCAGATAATGTTTGCTTCTTAACTAAAGTAGTAGCTCCAGGATCAAGTACAACATAAGATACAAAGTATATAACTTCTTCCAAATCTCTTGGAGACATATCAAGAGTAAGTCCAATATAAGATGGAACACCCTTAACATACCAAATGTGACTTACTGGAGTAGCAAGTTCAATATGTCCCATTCTCTCTCTTCTAACAGAGGATTTAGTAACTTCTACTCCACATCTATCACAAACTATATTCTTGTATCTAAGTCTCTTATACTTACCACAAGAACATTCATAATCTCTCGTAGGTCCAAAGATCTTTTCGCAAAATAGTCCATCTCTTTCAGGCTTAAGTGTTCTATAGTTAATAGTCTCAGGTTTAATAACCTCACCATAAGACCAAGATCTTATCTTCTCAGGTGATGCAATTCCTATTTTTAAAGCTTTAAAATTATTAGCCTCTAACATTAGAAATCATCTCCTTCCATATCAGTATCTTCAAACTCATCTTCTCCGAAGTCATCATCAAACTCATCATCAGTTTCCTCATCAAAGTCATCATCTTCTTCATCATCAAAATCTTTAAGTACTTCTTCTTTATTAATTACTTCTTCAGCAATAGGATCTTCATCCTTATCTGCATTTTTTTCAAGTTCATCAAAAGATACAGTTTCATCTTCATTATTAATAACAGATATATCAAGTCCTAAAGCTTGGAATTCTTTTATTAATACCCTAAATGCTTCAGGTATACCAGGTTTCGGTAATGGTTGACCCTTAACTAAAGCTTCATATACTTTAACTCTACCTACAACATCATCAGATTTATAAGTAAGAATTTCTTGAAGTACATGAGATGCACCATAAGCTTCAAGTGCCCAAACTTCCATTTCACCAAATCTTTGTCCACCAAGTTGTGCTTTACCACCAAGTGGTTGTTGTGTAACAAGTGAGTAAGGACCAGTTGCTCTAGCATGTAATTTATCATCAACCATGTGATGTAACTTAATCATATACATTACACCAACAGATATTCTACTATCAAATTCTTCACCAGTTCTACCATCATAAAGAACTGTCTTACCATCAGGATCCATACCAGCTTCTTTCATAGCGGCAGCAATATCTTCTTCCTTGGCACCATCAAGTACTGGAGTAGCAAAATGTACACCAAGTTTCTTACCAGCCATACCTAAGTGTAACTCAAGTATCTGACCAATATTCATACGAGAAGGAACACCCTGAGGGTTAAGCATAATATCAACAGGAGTACCATCAGGTAAGAATGGCATATCCTCACTAGGAAGTATAAGTGAAATAACACCTTTATTTCCGTGACGACCACTCATTTTATCTCCGACTTGAATCTTTCTCTTTTGAATAATATATACTCTAACAACCATACTTACACCACTAGGTAAGTCATCATTATCATCTTTAGTATAAACTTTAACATCGTGAACTACACCATCACCACCGTGTGGAACAGTAAGTGATGAATTTCTAACTTCTCTAGTCTTTTCACCAAAGATAGCATGTAAAAGTTTTTCTTCACTAGTTAAATCAGCCATTCCTTTAGGAGTAACTTTACCTACTAGAATATCTCCTTCATGAACTTCAGTACCAATTCTAACGATACCATGTTCATCAAGATTCTTTCTAGCCTCTTCTCCAACATTAGGAATATCTCTAGTAATTTCTTCAGGTCCTAGTTTAGTATCACGACATTGTAATTCATAATCTTCAATATGTAGTGAAGTATAAACATCATCTTTAACAAGTCTTTCATTCATAATAACAGCGTCTTCATAGTTATAACCATTAAATGTAGTAAATGCAACAACTACATTCTTACCTAGTGCAAGTTCACCTTTATCAGTACTTGGACCATCCGCTATTATTTGACCTTTCTTAACTTTATCTCCTTCTCTAACTATAGGAACATGGTTAAATGTTTCACCTTGGTTAGATCTTTCAAAAGTAGCTAAATAATAAACATCTTCACCTTTAGCATTTTTAACAACAATCTTCTTAGCATCTGCATAACTAACAATACCATCAGCCTTAGCAACTACTACAGAGCCACTATCTCTTGCAGCAATATATTCAGCACCAGTTCCTACATAAGGAGCTTCTGTCTTAAGTAGAGGTAAAGCCTGTCTTTGCATGTTCGCACCCATTAGTGCACGTGTAGCATCATCATGCTCTAGGAATGGAATCAAACTTGTAGTTACAGATACTACTTGTTGAGGAGATACGTCAATATAGTCAACTTTATCAGGACTAACCAAAACATTTTCTCCCTTATATCTACCTGCTACTATACTATCCGTAATTTTACCATCATCATCAGTATTAACAGTAGCTTGAGATATATAATAATCCTCTTCTTCATCAGCAGTTAAGTAAACTATCTCATCAGTAAGTCTACTATCAACTACTTTTCTATATGGAGTTTGAATAAATCCATAATCATTAATTTTAGCATAACTAGCTAGTGATGTAATAAGTCCGATGTTAGCTCCTTCTGGAGACTCAATAGGACAAATTCTACCATAGTGAGATGAGTTAACATCTCTTACCTCAGTACCTGCTCTATCTCTAGATAATCCACCAGGTCCTAAAGCAGATAATCTTCTCTTATGAGTAAGTTCTGCAATTGGATTTGTTTGATCCATAAATTGAGATAACTGGCTACTACCAAAGAATTCCTTGATAACAGCAGTAACAGGTCTAATGTTAATTAAAGTTTTAGGAGTAACAGTCTCAATATCTTGAGTAGTCATTCTCTCTCTAATAACTCTTTCCATTCTACTAAAACCAATCTTAAATTGATTTTGTAATAATTCTCCCACTTGTTTAACTCTTCTGTTACCCAAGTGGTCTATTTCATCTATGTCACCAATACCATCATTTAAATTTAAATAATAACTAACAGTGGCATATAAGTCAGCAATAGTTAAATTCTTAAGTTCACACTTAGGATCATTACCAATAACATGAACAATCTTCTTGTCATCAACATTAGAATAAACCTTAATAACTTGAATCTTATTATGTTCATCTACGCTTGCATTAATAGTTAAATCTTCGTTAACTTTACATTCAGTAATGCCATAACCATTATCTAAGTATATAGATAATTCTTCCAATACTCCTTTAGTAATTAAAGTATCCTTAGCGATTTTAACTTCACCATCAACTATAATATCTTCAGCAAGTCTATTTCCAAGTAGTCTATCTTTAACATTTAATTTCTTATTAAATTTATATCTACCAACTCTTGCTAAATCATAATGAAAATCATCAAAGAATCTAGTAATTAATTGGTTCTTTGAACTATCAAGGGTAGTAGGTTCACCTGGTCTTAACTTCTCATATATTTCAATAAGAGCTTCATCAGTATCATGTGTAGAATCTTTTTCAATAGTATTCTTAAGATATACATCATTATCAAATAAAGATAATATATCGTCGTTAGAAGATAATCCAACCGCTCTTAAAAGAGTAGTCATAGGTACCTTTCTATTTCTATCTATTCTTACATAGATAACATCTTTAGCATCAGTTTCATACTCTAACCAAGTACCTCTTGATGGAATAACTTTAGATGCAAAGACAGGTTTACCATTCTTATCTATCTCTTTAGAAAAGTATACACTAGGAGATCTAACAAGTTGTGATACAACAACTCTCTCTGCGCCATTAATAATAAATGTACCAGCTTCAGTCATAAGTGGCATATCGCCTAAGAATATTTCTTGTTCTTTAACTTCACCAGTTTCATTATTAAATAGTCTAGTTTGAACTTTAAGAGGAGCAGCATAAGTAATCTGTCTATCTTTGCATTCTTTAATTGAATATCTTGGAGTACCGAATTCATATTCACCAAATTCTAAAGATAAACTACCAGAGAAACTTTCAATTGGTGAAAATGTTTCAAAAACCTCTTTAACCCCTTCTGTAGTGAACCACTTGTATGAAGCAGTTTGCACTTCTAATAAATCACTAATTGCTAGTGAATTTTTGATCATAGAAAAGTTTCTTCTTTTTCTATAATCTCCGCTTTGTTTTAACTTATAAGCCATTAATTTTTTCACCCCAATACCTAGATTTTTTATAAAATCAGCCACATTAAAAGATGTGTTACCAATTTATAAGTTTATCAGCATTTAACAAATAAGTCAATAACTTTAGAAATACTTTTTTATTTTTTTTACCAATTTTTATTATTTTTATATAAAAAGAGAAAAAACACCTACTTTACTATAGATGTTTAGTTAAAGATACAATGTAAAATCCCTTATCTTTATTTATAATAGTTACATTATATTTATTTTCTAGTTCTTTAATCATTGATTTAACTCCATGATCTTTTCTCATAACAAAATATAATATTCCATTATCATTTAAGTAGTCATATCCTCCAAATAAAAACTTTCTTACTACTTCTTTACCTGCTCTAATAGGAGGATTAGTAATAATATAGTCATATTTTTTATTTACATTAGAATACACATCACTACTGAAAACATTAGCCTTAACCTTATTTAAAGTTAAATTATCTCTTACTAAAGAAATAGCTCTCTCATTAATATCAACCATATCAATATTAATACATTTATTAAAAGTACCAAGTATAATACCCACTACTCCAAGTCCACATCCAAGGTCAAGTACATTACCAGATAATTTATCTATATCAACACTATTAAGTAAAACTCTTGTACCATAATCGAATCTATCTTTAGAAAATACTCCATTATCACTATATATAGAAAATACTTTATTATCAAAATTAAATTTAATTATTTTTCTCTCACTTTTAATATTCTTATCATTATCAAAATATTGACTCATACTAACCACCAACAATATTATAATAAAATAATATCAAAATTACAATATCTTTTTATTCCTTCCGAGCCTGTAGTCTCGTAAGGTGAGTCTGAGCCTAAGTCTCATCGTCAAAACATAATCAAAAAAGACTACTATTTAGCAGCCTCTAAAATATAATACAAATAAAAACTAACCATTGAATTTATTCTTTAAATCAATCAATTTTTCTTCATTAATAATTGTATCATCATAAGTTATGAAAATATTTACATTGTACTTATTTACATAATCAAAATCAGTATAAGCACTTTCTATACCATCAACTACTAGTAATTCTTTAATCATATCTTTTAAACAATATTCACAACATATATCTTTAATAACAATTATATTCTTACGTATATGACTATTACTAACGCACTTATCAAATGCTATAACAGAAGGGATTTTGTCCAAACCTAAATATATTAATATTTCTTTTGTTAATAGTTCTAAAGATATCTTAGAAGAATCATATTCAACTATAATCTCATTAGTTTTCTTATCTATATCAGCAGAAATAATACCATATGATTTTGATAAATAAAGTAAAAACTCTTCTTCAAAGTCATAATACGAAACATAATCAAACTTTATTTTTATTTTTTCCATATATGCATCACAACAAAAGTATAACACAAATAAAAAGAAAAAGAAATCTAATAAAATAGATTTCTTCATAATTTTAAATGTCTACAAACTAATTATTTTAATTCAACAGTAGCTCCAGCTTCTTCAAATTGAGCTTTAATCTTTTCAGCTTCTTCTTTGTCGATGCCTTCTTTAACGTTTCCACCATTATCAGCAATGTCTTTAGCTTCTTTTAATCCTAAACCAGTTAAATCTCTAACTAATTTAATAACAGCAATCTTGTTAGCTCCAGCAGCAGTTAAAACAACATTAACTTTGCTTGGTCCTTCTTCAACAGCTGCTACTGCAGGTCCTGCAACAGCAACTGCTGATGGATCAACACCATATGCCTCCTTCATTGCATCTACTAATTCTTTAATTTCAAGAATAGACATTTCATTTAGTGAATTTATAAATTCTTCTTTTGTTAATTTAGCCATTATATTTTCCTTCCTTTCCTATAATTTATTTTTCTTATTAATTTTCTTCTTTTTGTTTAGCATATAAATCTAAACATATTGATAAGTCTTTAACAGTACCCATAAGTCCTGCAGCAAGCATTGTAAGTAATCCTTCTCTTGATGGAATAGCAGCATATACAGATAATTCATCAGCAGCTACAACCTTTCCTTCAACGATACCAGCTTTTAATTCAAGTGCTGAATGCTTCTTAGCAAAATCACTAATGATTTTAACAGGAGCAAGTTCATCACTAGAAAAACTTATTGCAGAAGGTCCTTCTAAATACTCATCTAATTTAATATCTAAACTATCAGCAGCTCTTTTAGCTAAAGTATTTTTATATACTTTATAATCAGAACCTGATTCTCTTAGAGCTTTTCTTAGTTCAGTTACTTCAGCAACATTTAATCCTCTTGGATCAAATACTACTACTGATTTAGCATTTTCAAATTTACCTTTGATTTCATCTACAACTAAAGACTTCTTCTCTAATATTTTTGCATTTGCCATAGTATCATTCCTTTCCTATGCCATAATAAAATCCCTCTACTTGCGAGGGATAAAAGACTTGTTATTTTTTTATTCCTCGGTAAGATTTTCAAGCTTAACGCCCTTACTGTCTTTGGCATAATATTTCTCAAACAACATTATTATATATTAAATAAAATTATTTGTCAAATGAATTTAAATCAATTTTAACACCAGGTCCCATTGTTGAAGAAATACTAATATTCTTAACATAAGCACCTTTTACTGTTGAAGGTTTAACTTTCATTATTGCTTCAACAAAAGCTTTAAGATTTTCTGCTAATTTAGCATCATCAAAACTTGCTTTACCAATAATGCCATGAACATTTCCGAAACTATCAGTTCTGTAGTTAACTTTACCTTTTTTAGTTTCTTCAATTGCTTTAGCAGTATCAGTAGTAACAGTACCAGTCTTAGGGTTTGGCATTAAACCTTTAGGTCCAAGTAATTTACCGATTTTACCTAAAAGCGGCATCATTTCAGGAGTAGCAATGATTACATCATAGTCGAACCAAGATTCTTTTTCGATTTTTTGAATCATATCAACATCTCCTACAAAGTCAGCTCCAGCTTCTTTAGCAGCTTTAGCTTGGTCACCTTTAGCAAGAACTAAAATTCTCTTACTTTTACCAGTACCATTTGGTAGAACAACTGCTCCTCTTAATTGTTGATCGTTCTTTTTAGTATCTAAGTTTAAATTCATAGCTACTTCTACAGTACCATCAAACTTAGAATTAGAAGTTTCTTTAACTAATTTAACAGCCTCTTCTACTGAATATGCTTTATTCTTATCAAGTTTTTCTAAGTTAGCAACATATCTTTTACTTCTTTTCATTTTTCTTCCCTCCTTATGTGGTATTTGCGGACTAATATGCATCCTTCCACATAGGTATAAACCTATATGACATATTAATTATTTTTATTATTCTGCGATTTTGATTCCCATGTTTCTAGCAGTACCTTCAACTATCTTCATAGCTTCTTCTACTGTATAAGCATTTAAATCAGGTAATTTAGTTTCTGCAATTTGTCTAAGTTGATCCTTAGATATAGTTGCAACTACTTCGCCCTTACTAGAGCCAGATTTAATACCAGCAACCTTCTTTAATAAGAAAGCAGCAGGTGGAGTCTTAAGTACAAAATCAAAACTTCTATCATCATAAATTGTAATAACTACTGGAACGATATCTCCCATTTTATCTCTAGTTGAATCATTGAATTTAGTACAAAACTCTTGTAGATTGATACCTGCAGGTCCAAGTACAGTTCCTACTGGAGGAGCTGGTGTTGCTTTTCCTGCTGGAATTTGTAATGTTATTTTCTTAGTAACTTCTTTAGCCACGAAAAACACCTCCTATTAAATTTTATTTTCGCGTGTGGTCCTATCAGCGTCCGCCTTCCACTTACTAACATAATAATATGCCTCGCAGAAGTAATGATAGCACACTTTTTTAAAGTTTTCAACTATTTTTTATCTAAATTGCTATTTTTTTCTATTATATAGTGTTTTTATTCTAATTATATAGTCTCAACTTCTTGCATATCAACTTCAACAGAAGTCTCTTGTCCAAATAAATCTACTAAAACATTTAACTTTTGTTCTTTTAAATCAACAGTATCTATTTTAGCGGTCATATCTTTAAATGGACCTGCAATAATTTTAACTTTAGCACCTTCTTTAAGGTCTTTACTAACATCTACTCTACTCATACCCATACTATTAAGTATTTTATCAACTTCTTGGGGAAGTAGAGGAATAGGTTTAGCACCTTTACCAGAAGATCCTATAAATCCAGTAACACCCGCAGTGTTTCTGACAATATACCATGCTTCATCAGACATAACCATTTCAACTAATACATATCCTGGAAACATCTTTTTAACTTTTTCTTTCTTAACTCCATTTTTATATTCTATTTCTTTTTGTTCTGGAACAATAACTCTGAATATATTTTCATGTAAATCCATAGAGTTAATTCTCATTTCTAGTTTTTCTTTTACTTTATACTCGTAACCACTTACAGTATTTACAACATACCATTCTTTTTTCATTATATCTTACTCCTTAGTAATGCTACTAATAAATCAATAGCATAGAAAAATACTCCAAAAAAGATCATAAATGCTACTGTTGATACAGAGTATTTAACAAGTTCTTTTTTACTTGTCCATCTAATTCTAGATATTTCTTTTTTTACACCTTTAAAATATTCTATCATATCAAAATCCTCCCAATATTTGATTAAAATAAAAACACCTTTCGGTTGACATAAATATACCACAATAAATACTTATTTGTCAACATTTTTATTGAAGTTTTATTATTATTTTACTTTGAAAAGTCATTCTGTCTTTTCAAATAGTTTTGAGTTTGTAATCTCAAAACTAAAACACTTTTGTTTTATCATATCTGTGGCCAAATTTAATATCTATAATCTTCCTAATTATAAAAGAATAATCTAAGATAGGTCGTATATAAAATAAAAAAAGAATCTATAAGTAATAGACTCTTAATATTCAAATGGCGGCCAATGTAGGGCTCGAACCTACGACCTATCGGTTAACAGCCGAGTGCTCTACCGACTGAGCTAATTGGCCACTTGTTCACTTGACTTCTTAAGTATATAACATTTTTTTAAACTAATCAAGTGTTTTTTTAACTTTTTTAATATTTTATTCATTATTTATAAAAAAATACCTAAAAAAAAGAAAAATCTATCAACATACCTGTTGATAGACATATTTTATAGTTTTTCTAGTTCTTCTCTTAATACCATATTTGTAATACCAGGATTTACTTTACCTGAAGTTTTCTTCATGATAAGACCCATAATAAATCCCGTAACGTTTTTACCGTTTTTATAATCATTAACAATATTAGGATTATCATTAAATACTTCATTAATAATCTTTCTTATTTCTTCTTTATCACTAATTTGTGTACCTTCACTCTTTGCAATATCAAGAACATTCTTATTCTCATCTAGTGCTTTAGTAAATATATCTTTTACTTGTTTATTAGATATCTTACCATCACTCATCATTTTAATAACTTCGCTAAAATCCTTTGTATCAATATCTATATCACTAATAGATTTAAAGTTTTTATTTAAATATCCAAGTAGAAATCCCACTATAATATTCGCAGTATTTTTAGGATTAGAACCATTACTAATAATACTTTCAAAATAGTCAGATAATTTTCTATCTTTAGTTAAAGTACCTGCATCAACACTGCCAATACCATATTCATCTATATATTTTTTCTTTCTTTCATATTCAAGTACTGGCATATCTTTCTTAATACTATTAATATATTCTTCTCTCAGTTTAATAGGAGGTATATTAGGTTCAGTATAATACTTATAATCTATTGCATCTACTTTACCTCTCATAAATACTGTTGTTTTATTTATTTCATCATACCTTCTTGTTTCTTGTTCAATTACTCCACCTGCTTCAAGTATTTCAGTTTGTCTTTTTATTTCAACTTCAATAGCTTCTTTAACAGTTGTAAAAGAGTTAATATTCTTCATTTCTACTCTTGTGCCAAGTTTAGTATCTCCTTCTTTCATTAGAGATACATTAACATCTACTCTTATTTGACCAAGATCTGCTCTTGCGTCACTAACATCTAAGTATAAGAACATATTTCTAAGTGTCTCAAGATAAGCTATAGCTTCTTTTGAAGAACTAATACAAGGATCAGTAACAGTCTCCAGTAGTGGTACTCCTGCCCTATTATAATCAATTAAAGAATAAGTACTTAAATGATCCATATTAGCGGTATCTTCCTCTAAATGTGTATCTTGAATAGTAATCTTTTTTTCTACTCCATCTACATTTATCATTACATAACCTTTAGTACCTATTGGATTACCAAACTGAGTAATCTGATATCCTTTAGGTAAATCAGGATAATAATAATTCTTTCTATCAAAAGTTAGATATTCTGGTATTGTAGAATTTAATGCTAAAGCTACCATAATACTCTTTCTAACAGCTTCTTTGTTAACTACTGGAAGTATACCAGGATAACCAATGTCCACTACTGATAAATTAGTATTAACATCACCATCACCATTTTTACTAGAACTAAAATTTTTACTATTACTTTTTAGTTCGCAGTGGACTTCTAAACCAATAACGGGAATATATTTACTCATCTTTAGCCACCATTCCTTTACATCCAAGTACTTCTTCTAATTTATTAGCAAGATTAAGCACTAAACTATCTTCTTTTGCCCTGCCAGTAATATTAACACTAATAGGCATATTATTAATAAAACCACTAGGAATAGATATACTAGGGAATCCTCCAAAGTTACCAATAACTAAATGATTACCAAGTATTAGATACTCATCTGATAATTTATCACTTGCTTCATTAAATAGCGGTGCAATATCAGGAGTACTTGGCATAATAAGTGCATCATATTCTTTAAATAGTTCATTCATTCTATCTACAATCATTCTTCTTACTCTGCCTGCATTCAAAAATAACTTTTCTTGATTTTCTTTCTGAAGAACATAACTACCTATAACAAATCTTCTCTTAATAAGTTCTGAAAATCCCTCAGTTCTAGTATTCATCATAATATCATTAATATTATTACCATCTATTCTATTACCAAATGGAATACCAGTTAAATTAGAGTTATTAGAGGTTGCCTCAGCGCAAGATATAACATTATAAGCAGGATATACAGCCTCAAGTAAATCTTTTCTAAAGCTTACTTCCTCTACTTCTATACCAAGTTCTCTGCATTTATCTATAGTCTTATAAAAGCTTTCTATTATTTTTTCTAAATTTTCATTACCACTATTTATCTCTAATGCCTCTTTCATGTAAAACAGTTTCTTTCCTTTGACATTATTTGACAAATTATTTACATAGTTAACATCTTCATCAGGTAAACTAGTCATATCTTTATCATCATGACCTTTAATAATATCCATAACATAAGCAGTATCTTTAACACTTCTAGTAAATACTCCGACATGATCTAAACTTGAAGCAAAAGCAAATAGTCCATATCTAGATATTCTACCATAAGTAGGTTTATATCCTACTACACCACCATATGCCGCAGGCTTTCTAATAGAATCACCTGTATCACTACCAATAGCAAAAGGTACAATACCGAGTGCCACTGCAGCAGCACTACCCGCAGAACTACCACCAATCATTCTTGTTTTATCCCAAGGATTTCTAACAATACCAGTATGCCCAGTAGTACCAGTACCACCCATTGCAAGTTCATCAAGTACTGTTTTACCTACAAGTACAGCTCCAGCCTCTTTTAATTTCTTATATACAGTTGCGTCATATAAAGGAATATAATCTTTAAGTATATTTGAAGATGCTGTAGTTAATATTCCTTTCGTAGAAATATTATCTTTTAAAGCATAAGGAATACCACTAATAACACTATCACTATCTAATTCTTCTTTCTTATCTAGGATGGTAACAAAACTATTATATTCTTTTTGATACTTAATAGCCTTATCTCTAGACTCATTAAATAATTCCTCACTAGTGGTCTTATCAGTATCTAAAGCCTCTCTTATTTCATCAATACATTTATTAGTCATTATTCCACCACCTTAGGTACCTTTACCCTATTGTCATCATAATCTTTAACATTAATAACCATATCATTAAAATCAATTTCATTTTTATAAACATCTTCTCTTAAATAATCATCATCTAAATTAAGTTCAAAAGGAAATGTCATTGGAGTAACTTCTTCAATACCATCTATCTTATCAATAAATTCCATTTGTTTTAATATAACATCAAACTCATTCTCTAAAGTTTTATATTCTTCATCATTCATCTTAAACATAAGTTTTTTTGCTAAATTATCTAATACATCTCTTGTTATCATAATGCCTCCTCATTTACCTCTATATTATATAACAAATTAATAATAATAACAATATAAAATATTTAATACCAAAATAATATTTTAAACTACTTTTTAGCTACAAAATGTTTTTTTGAAGATGTTTTTTCTAATATTTATTGCAAATTTGGTAATAATAATACCAAGGTATTTAAAATATCATATAATTTATTATAATAAAACTAGTTTTGGAGGTATTATGAAGTTAGGTGAAAAAATAAAACAATTAAGAAAAAGTAAAGGAATATCACAAGAAGAATTAGCAAGTACATTAAAAATAAATAGAAATTTCTTATCAAGAATAGAAACAGGTAAATCAGAGCCTACTGCTAGTATGTTAAAAAATATCGCTAAAATATTTAATGTTGATTTAAACTCCTTATTAGATGTTAAAAGTCTTCCATCAGATAATAGTAACAAATTAAAATATATAACCGATAATTGTAAATATTTAGATGAAAAAGATATAGATTTCATTATCAGAATAATATCAATAATGAAAGAAGAATATGTAAAAGTTAATACAAATCTAGAATAGAATGATATTTGTCATTCTTTTTTATATAATTAAGTATGAATAATGACAAAGATGAACTTTTAAAACAAGTTAATATTGATATAATTTTCTTTTTTCTACTAGTGGTTAAAGCTATAATATCTTTTTACCTAATAAATGAAAAGAAAAAAAGTATTTTAAATATACCTAGTATTTCAAATGAGAAGGCAAATAAAATATATTATTATAATCGAAGATTAAACCTTGTTATTGCTATATATTTCTTTTTAAATGCTATGTATAGTTATCAAAATGCTACTACTGAAGAAGAGAAAGAGCAAGAAAAATATTTAGTCGCAGCTACTTTCTTCATCTTACTAGGAGCCTTACTTTATTTACCGCTAGGAAATAGTAATTTAATAATTGAAAACTAGTATATTTTTCCTTTTATAAATCATAATAAAGATAGAAAGGAATGATATATAATGTTACCAAGATATTATTTAAATGACTATTTTCCACTTATAGATTCACCATTACTAAAAGAAAAAGAATATATGAAAACAGATATAAGAGAATATCAAAATAAATATATTATGGAAATAGATTTACCGGGATTAAAAAAAGAAGATATAATAATAAACTATGAAAATGGATATTTAACTATTAAGGCTACCAAAACAGTTAGTTTAAAAGTAGAGGCCTATATAAGAAGAGAAAGATTTTATGGTGAAGTAAAAAGAAGTTTTTATATTGGTGAAAAGAAGGAATCTGATATTAAAGCTAATTATGAAAGTGGTATCCTTACTATAACTTTTCCCAAAGAAGATATTTTAAAAAATGAAAAACAAAATATTATGATTAAATAATTATTCTAGATTACTATGTAGTCTAGACTTTTTTATGTTCACATTAAGTCTAATTGTCTTAATGTGTTATTTTGAGTCCAAGGTCTCAAAATAATATATCTACATATCTATCATATATAAGCCGTAAATATATATTTAATTTTTATCTATTAATTTTAGTAAATAAATGATATAATCTATTTGAGGTGCAAAATGAATAGTTATGAAAGAGAAGCAATTGGAGATATAGTTATTGTAAAGGGAATAGTTTTTGAAAATACTGCTATTGGTAAGAAAGAACCTGACCATGCTTGGAAAGATGGTAGACCTTGTATGATAATATATAGCGATAATGAACTTGATTACCTATTAACTCTAACATCAGTAGACAAAGATGGCTCAAAACAGCATTTCAAAATCAATGATGAAAATATACTATATGAAGAAGATTTTAAATATAGGTATAATAGAAAAGACAGAATAAACAAATCTATTAAAGGTTATGTCAATTTAGAAAACATATATAAAATGCCCATCAGTGGTCATGATAAAATAGGAAAAGTAACTTTTGAAACATACAAAAATATTTTTAAAGCAATGAAAATGCGTCGTCCAAATCAAACTATTAGAGAAATATTAAATAATGCTGTATCTGTCAGGAGGTAAAAAATGAATACAAATAATAATTGGAAAGACTATGAATGTATTAAAACTGGAAATGGTGAAAAATTAGAAAGATGGAATAATATAATTTTAATTAGACCAGATCCACAAATAATATGGAATAAAACTGAAAAATGGAATAATTATGATGCCCATTATCATAGAAGTTCTGAAGGCGGAGGTTACTGGGAATTTAAAAAGAAATTACCTGAATACTGGACTGTTAATTATAAAGATTTAACTTTCAAAGTATCACCAACTAACTTTAAACATACAGGTATTTTTCCAGAGCAATCGAGTAACTGGGATTTCATAAATAAAAAAATAACCGAATATAGAAAAACACATGCTGAAATGCGTGTATTAAATCTGTTTGCCTATACTGGTTGTGCTACAATGATGGCCTCTTTTTCAGGTGCTACTGAAGTAGTTCATGTTGATGCCTCTAAAGGAATAAATGAATGGGCTAAAGAAAATATGAAACTATCGCATCTTGAAAATAAAACTATTAGATTCATAACCGAAGATGTCATAAAGTTTATCGAAAGAGAAAAAAGAAGAGGCAGAACCTATCATGGTATAATTATGGATCCTCCTAGTTATGGAAGAGGACCAAATAAAGAAGTATGGAAGTTTGAAAATGACTTTCCTACCCTACTATCTAAAGTAAAAGATATTTTAGATGAAGATTTTTCATTTTTTTTAATAAGCAGTTATACTACTGGAATAAGTCATATATCATTAGAAAATATATTAAAATTAGAATTTAAAGGTAATAAAATAGAAACTGGTGAAAACACCCTTCCAGTTACAGAAAATAATTTAATATTACCTTGTGGTATATATGGAAAAGTCACCAAAGATTAATATAATATATGAAGATAATCATCTTCTTGTAATTGAGAAACCAGTAGGTATTCCCGTACAAGCTGATAGCAGTAATGCTATAGACTTAATTACCATATTAAAAGAATATCGTATAAAGAAGGAAAATAAAAAAGGTGATGCCTATATAGGACTAGTACATAGACTAGATAGACCTGTCGGAGGCATCATGGTATTTGCCAAAACCTCAAAGGCTGCTTCTAGATTAAGTGATGAAATAAGAAAAAATAATTTTCATAAAACCTATTATGCTGTAGTTGAAGGAACTCTTCCTAAAGAAGGAAAATTTGAAGATTACCTAATAAAAAACGAAAAAGAAAATATTAGTTATGTTTCAACTAAAGAAAAAGGAAAATACTCATGCCTAGAATATACTCTTATTAGTAGTAAAAACAATTTATCATTAGTTAAAATAAACTTAATAACAGGTCGTTCACACCAAATAAGAGTTCAGTTTTCTTCAAGACATCATCCTCTAGTGGGAGACTCTAAATATGGAAACAATCCTAAAAACATAGATATAGCTCTTTTTGCCCAAACATTAACATTTACTCATCCAACTACTAAAGAAGTATTAACATTTAATTTAGATTTACCAAATAGATACCCATTTAATATGTTTAAATAGGTATTTTTCTATATTTTTTTATTTCTAATATCAAAAAATAATGATATAATAAATTAAGAAATGTTTTCACATATTTTTACCATAGTTTTAAACTATAATGGTACAAGGAGGTCAATATGAGAATATATAATTCACTTACTGATAAAGTAGAAGAATTCAAACCAATAAATGAAGGAAAAGTTACCATGTATGTATGTGGTCCTACCGTATATAACTACGTTCATATAGGAAATATGAGGCCAGTAATAACATTTGATATGGTATATAAATATCTAAAATATTTAGGATATGATGTAAAATATGCTTCAAATTATACTGATATCAATCCCAAAATAACAAAGGCTGCTGAAACATTAGGTATGACTGAAAGAGAAGTAGCGAATAAATTTATTAAAGCCTATGAAGAAGATTTAAAAAATTATAATTGTTCTAATATTGATTATAGACCTAGAGTAATAAATTATTTAGACGATATATTTAACTTCATAAGTAAACTAATTGAAAAAGACTATGCTTATGTTGTCGATGGTGACGTTTATTTTAGAGTAAGTAAAATAAAAGATTATGGTATTTTATCAAATCAAAGCATTGAAGAATTAATTTCTGGTTCAAGAGTAGATATTGATGAAAAAAAAGAAAATCCACTTGACTTTGCCTTGTGGAGAAAAACTACCGAAGGAGAAACATTTACAAGTCCTTGGGGTGAAGGAATACCAGGATGGCACACTGAATGTGTTGTTATGATTAATAAATTATTTGGAGATAAAATAGATATTCATGCAGGAGGAGTAGATCTTAAATTTCCACATCATGAAAACGAAATAGCTCAAAGTATTGCATTAAATAATAATTATATTGCTAATTATTGGATGCATAATGGTCATATAAATATAAATAATGTAAAGATGAGTAAAAGTTTAAATAATTTTATCTTAGCCAAAGATTTCATCAAAGAGCACTCTGCTAATGTTATAAAATTAGCTTTTCTAAGTACAAATTATAGACAACCACTAAATCTAACTGATAAAGTATTTGATGAGGCACTAATTATTGATAATAAAATCAAGACGGTATTAAAAAGTGCTAACAATGAATTAAATATCAAAAACATTCACAATATAAAAGAAGAAAAAGATAGTACATTTGAAGAATATATGAATGACGATTTTAATACTCCAAATGTTATTACATTACTTTTATCTCTTGTTAAAGATTTAAATCAAGAAATAAGAAATAAAGGTAACAATATTCTAACATTAACAAACAAAATATTAACAATAACTAATATACTAGGATTAAGTTATTCTATGCCAGAGTTTACTGAAAAGCAAAAAGAAACTTATAATAATTGGATTAAAGCTAGAGAAGACAAAGACTTTGCCCTAGCGGATACTTTAAGAGAAAAATTAGTAAAAGAAAATATTCTTTAAGGAGGAACTATGGAAAATTTATATTATAGTAATATTATCTACTTAGTATCATTTCTAATAACCCTAATAGCCCAAATATTTGTTTCATCATCTTACAGTAGATATAAAAAAATACTAAATAGTAAAGATAATACTGGATATGATACTGCAAGAAAGATACTAGACAAAAATAATCTTGAAGATGTAATGATATTAGAAACTAAAGGTAATCTAACTGACCATTATGATCCCAAAAGAAAAGTAATAAAACTATCTACAGATATCTATCATGGTTCAAGTATTGCTTCAGCAGCAGTAGCGGCCCATGAATGTGGACATGCTATCCAAGACAAAAATAAATATATACCCATGCGTATAAGAAGTGCTATTGTACCATTTGTTAATATATGTACCAGGTTAGGTTATCTAGCTATCTTAATAGGACTAATATTTAATAGAGCACCTTTACTTGAAGCCGGTATAATACTCCTACTTGCCATGTTAGTATTTCAATTAATTACATTGCCAGTAGAATTTAATGCTTCAAAAAGAGCTTTAAATGAACTAGAAAAAGAAAAAATACTGGATAAAGAAGAAAAAGGTAATGCTAGAAATATGCTAGTAGCAGCAGCATTTACTTATGTTGCCTCAGTATTATCTACCCTATTACAAATATTTAGATTAGTATTAATATCATCATCAAGCGATCGAAGGCGTTAAGTCTTTTTTTTCGTCTCACACTTTGTTGTTCGCCGCTTTATGGAGCCTTAGGTCTCCATAAAAACATTATTTGCATTTTTAAATATATTATGATACAATTAATTTGGTGAGAAAAATGAAAATAAATACCATAGAATTAATAATATCAGCAGTAAGAGAAAGTCAGTATCCCTCTGATAAACTAAAAGAATTCTTACTTGTAGGAAGAAGTAATGTTGGTAAAAGTAGTTTTATTAATACCATTATCAATAGAAAAAACTTTGCTAGAACATCTGCTACTCCCGGTAAAACACAAACATTAAATTTCTATAAAATAAATGATGAATTTTATCTTGTAGATGCCCCAGGATATGGCTTTGCTAGAGTTAGAAATTCACTAAAGCAAAAGTTTGGATTAATAATGGAAAGTTATTTAAAATCAAGAGATAACTTACAAATGGTATTTTTACTAATTGATTTTAGACATAAACCAACTAATGATGATATTATGATGTATGATTATTTAAAATTTTACAATATACCAGTAACAATAGTATGTACTAAAGTAGATAAAGTATCAAAAAACAATCACAATAAAAATAAACAAATAATAATGAAAGAATTAAATATTCAAGATGAAAAAGATATTATACTATTCTCTAGTGTAACAAAAACAGGTAAAAATGAAATATATGATGAAATTGGAAAATATATAAGTTAAAGTTTCCTTTTTCATCTTTTTTCATAAACTACTATGGAAGTGTTAAATGATTATAAAAGAAATAGATAATATAACTTATCAAATAAATTTACCAAATAGCAACATAAATATCTATAATAAAGATTCACTAGAAAGAATAACAAAAAAGATATTTAAAAAAATAACAAACAAAAAGAAACTAAATCCATTATTAATATTAGATATTTATGAAAATAATATGTACGGAACAATTATTACTTTAAAACATTATAAAAGTATGTTTAATATAGATAATGAATATGAAGTAAAAATACATGTCCATACCAATCCTACATTCTTATATAAAATAGATTATTTTACCATAAATAATCATAGTAACAGCAGTATCTATTATTACAAAAATAATTACTATTTAAAACCTAAAAAAAATATAAATAAAAAAGAATATTTAAAATTACTTGAGGCATCAGAAATAATATATGACAATTATGAAGAAATAATAAATAAAGGAATAAAAATAAATATATAGTATTTTTTTTTATTTTCTGTTATAATACTTAGGAAGAGGTGATGCTATATGAAAATGCCCACAGTAGCAATAGTAGGAAGACCAAATGTTGGTAAATCAACAATATTTAATAAATTAATTGGTAAAAAAGTATCTATCATTGAGGACACACCTGGTGTAACAAGAGATAGAATCTATGGAACCGTATATCATAATAACTATAAATTTCATTTAATTGATACAGGAGGAATCGACGTATCTGATGAAAACTTCAATAATGAAATAATAATTCAAGCCAATATAGCCATCGAAGAAGCCGATATAATTATTTTTGTTGTTGATGGATTAGAAGAACTAAATCAAAATGATTTTGTAATAAGAGATATTCTAATGAAATCTGGCAAAAAAGTAGTAGTGGCAGTTAATAAATTAGATAATATCAAAAGAGAAGAGAATATTTATAATTATTATGAATTAGGATTTGAAGAAGTAATGCCTATAAGTGGAGAACATTCTCTAGGACTAGGAGACCTACTAGATAAAGTAACTGAAGATTTTAATATCAACTATAATGAAGAAGAAGAACAAGACGATAGAATAAAATTCTGTCTAATAGGTAGACCAAATGTTGGCAAAAGTAGTCTAGTAAATGCCCTATTAAATGAAGAAAAAGTAATAGTATCTCCAATCGCAGGTACTACTAGAGATGCCATAGACACTGAATTCACTTATAATAAAAAGAAATATGTAGCCATAGATACTGCTGGTATAAGAAAAAGTGGTAAAATATTCGAAAAAATAGAAAAATATTCTGTACTACGTTCAATGAAAGCCATTGAAAGAAGTGATGTTTGTCTACTTGTTATCAACGCTGAAGAAGGAATAATCGAGCATGATAAACACATAGCAAGTTATGCTCTTGAAGAAGGCAAACCACTAATAATTGTTGTAAACAAATGGGATACAGTAACTGATAAGAATGATATTAGTACATTCACTAAACTAGTACGCGCAGAATTTAAATTTTTATCATATGCACCTATTGTATTTGTATCTGCATTAACCAAGAAAAGAATATTTACAATAATGCCTGAGATAGACAAAGTATATGAAAATTCTCATAAAGAAATAAAAACAAATATCCTAAATGATGTTATAAGAGATGCTGTTATGTTAAAAGCTCCACCATCATATAAAGGTAAAAGACTTAAAATAACATTTGCTCAGCAAACAGGAACTGTTCCCCCTACTTTTACATTATTTGTAAATAGTGATAAATTAATACACTTTTCTTATGAAAGATACTTAGAAAACAAATTAAGAGAAAACTTTGATTTTGAAGGAACACCAATAAAATTAGAGTTCAAAAACAAACATAATTAATTAACCCGTTTAAACCTTCTAACATACAATGTATTAGGAGGTTTTTTTAATGAATTTTTCTGATAATTTTTTTAAACGAATTGAAAAGAAAACTAACGTCGATAAAAATACTATTCTTGACCTAGCGGACAAATTACAAAAAAGTAATATGAAAGATGAGAAAGTATTGCGTGAGGTAATTGGAGATTTATCCAAAATGACAGGAAGAGAGGTATCTAAGGAAAAAGAACAAAAAATAATTGAAACAATACTTAATGACAAAGTACCAAATAACTTAGATAAAATGATTTAATGAATAATGTAACCATAGGTATAGTAGCAAGAGATGAAGTATTAAATAATGTTAATTTACAAGTAGTAACAAAAAATAATTTAAAATATATCCACAACAAATGCAACTACATAGCCATACTTAACTACGATAATAGTCCTATCGATACCGAAGTATTAAATTTATGTGATGGAATCATAATACAAGGTGGTAGTGATATCTATTCATATCATTTTCAAATAGTGGACTATTGTTTTCATCATAACATACCAATACTAGGGATATGTATGGGTCATCAAATACTTGGTTTATATAGTAATAATAGTAATAGCGAAGATGACTTAATAAAAATAAATAATCATTATAATAAAGATAAAAAACATATCATAAACATCAAAGAAGACACTATAATGTATAAATTATTTGGTCCAACATTAGAAGTAAATACTAGACATCTCTATGCCATAAATAAAGTAAAAAAACCATTCATCGTATCAGCAGTTTCACAAGATAACATAATTGAAAGTATTGAATACATAGATGATAATCATTTTCTACTTGGAGTTCAATTTCATCCTGAAGATTTAGATAATACTGAAGCGCTATATAATTACTTCTTAAAAGAAGTATACAAAAGAAAGCACTAACTTTCTTTTTTTAGTTATATTTCATTTTATTAGACATAATATTTAGTGATAAAAAGAAAAGAGGTATGTAAATGGAAAAAATAGAAGTTATAAAAAGTATTGGCCAAAGATCTGGAGGAGACATATATCTAGGAGTTGTTGGAGCAGTTCGTACAGGAAAATCAACTTTTATTAGAAAGTTTATGGAAAACTTAATAATTCCAAATATTCAAGATGAATATGAAAGAAAGAGATGCTTAGATGAACTACCACAGGCAGCAGCAGGTAAAACAATAATGACTACTGAACCAAAATTCGTTCCAGCTACGGCAACTAAAATTCAAATAGAGGATTTTTCTGCTAATATAAGAATGATAGATTGCGTAGGATATGTAATTCCCGCAGCCAAAGGTTATGAGGATGATAATGGTCCAAGACTAGTTATGACACCATGGGTGTTCATGAATATGTGATACCCCAAAAGAAAAATAAATAAAACCCATAAAATAAGGGGTTAGACAATATTTCACTTTATTAGTTAAAGACTAAATTTAAGAAAGTGAGATATTTTTTTATGAAAAATGAACAAATTTTTAAAAATCATGAGTTAATACCTTTACTGATAAAATATGTTGAGGTAAATAAAATTATATTCCCTATTGAGAAAGTTAAGTACTTATCTAATGAAGAAATTATAAAGATTTTAAAAGATTGTATTAATAATCAAATAGCATATAATCCTAATTATGAATTAGTAAAGAAAATTACTTTATTAGAAGATACGGAATTAAAAACAATATACCCTCTTATAAAATTAAGTATGGAAAAAATTAATTATGATTATATGAAAGATATTAAAGATTTAATTAATAGTGTTAATTTAAGAAAAAAAGGTAAAAAGTATACCTTTGAAGAACATTTAAAAGCATTAATAATAGCACAACTTTCTAATCATAGATGGGGAGATAATAATATAAGAGAAAATATAGACGCTATTGATGAGATATTTCATAATTATAATAAGAATTATTTAAAAATAGTAGAACCAAATATTTTAGTAAAAAAATTAAGAAATATTCATTGTACAAATCCTATGATTAATAATCAGATGAAATCATTATCAACAAATATAATAATTTTAGAAAAAATAGAAAAAGATTATGGAAGTTTAGATAACTTTGTGAGTATTGAAACTCCTAATGATATTGCTAATATGTTAAATGATGGAAAATACAAAATGGCACAAGTTGGACGAGCATTTGCTTATGATTATTTAAAACGAATTGGTATTAATACTTGTAAAAACAGTGTTCAACTTAAAAGATTATTTGGTAATCATAGACTAGGAATTGTAGAAAATGAAAACGCTACAGAACAACAAGTATTAAATATTATTAAAAAAATAGCAAATCTTAATAATTGTGATGAAATAGTTGTTGAATCAATATTAATACAATTTTGTTTATTAAGGTCAGCAAATATATGTGGTGAATATCCAAATTGTGAAAAATGTAAAATAAGAAGTTATTGTAATTATAATAAAAATTAAAAGAATTTATATAAAAATATATGTAATGAAGATATGAGAAAAACCCATATCTTTTTACTATGCAAGTTTAAAGATTGGAGGAACGATAAATGAATTTAAATTATGCAATATTTAGAAGTGAACCTATTATGACTATGAGCGATTTAAGACAAATAGGATCACATAATAATAGAGAAAAACAAGCATATAATTCTAATCCTGATATTAAATTAGAATTAAGCAAAGATAACATTGAACTTGTACCAATTAATACTACTTATACAAAAGGCTTTAAAGAAATAACAAAAGAATATGAAAAAGAGCATAATGAGAGAATGAAAACTGAAAGAAAAGAAAGAAAAAGAACGTTTACAGAGATGTTAAATAAGTCTAGAAATGTAGTTGCAGATGAACTATTATTTACAGCTACACACAAATTTTTTGATAATATGACAAGAGAAGATATTATAAATTGGGCTAATACTTGTATGGATTTTGTTTATGAAGATTTAGGATATAAGAAAGAACAAGTATTACATTCTGTTATTCATTTAGACGAAGAAACACCACACTTACATTGTGTTGTTATACCACTTGTAAAAAAATTAGACAAAAGAACTAATACTGAACGATATACTATTTCTAAAAAACAATATATAAAAGATAAAATACATTTATCTGAATTACAAGATAAATATCATCAAAGACTAACTGAAAAAGGATATGATTTAGAACGAGGTATTAAAAATAGTGATACTAAGCATCAAAAAACAAAAGAGTTAAAGAAAACTACTAGATATTATGAAAATAAAGTTAAAAATATTAATAAAAAATTAGATATTGTTATGAATGAATTTGATGAAAAAATGAAAACCACTAAAAAAGTTCCATTTAGTAAAACACAATTGCTTATTGAAAAAGATACTTTTGATAGTATGAATAAAGTTATTAATGAAACTAAAAAAGTAATTGAATTAGAACCTAAAATACAAGAGTTATTTTCTGAAGTTAATCACTATACTAAAAGCCATCAAACATTAGAAAAAGAAAATCAAAGTATGCAAAGAGAAATAAAATCATTAAAAACTAGAAATCATAATTTAACAGAGGAAAACAACAATTTAAAATCATATATTTCAACTATTTTAGAGGCTATAAAACGCTTTTTTAGAAAGATATTACTATTTGGTAATGATAAGTCTAAAAGCGATACTACAAGAGAAATAATAGAATATTATGACAATAAAGATTTTAATTCAGATGATGTTTATGATATTTCAAGAAGTACTGATAAAGAAGATGAATTATTTGATTATGCTAACATACCTAGTTATATGAAATCTAATAAAAATACTTATAATGAAAAAGATAAAGATGATTTTGAGCTTGAAAAATGAATTCTTTAACCAAAAATACGATAATTGTTGTCAATATTAAGTTTTTATGATATAATATTTTTTTGTTAGGGGGGAGATAGTATGGATAAAAAGCAAAGAGATAGACTTATAGTTATATCAATAATGAGTTACTATGCTAGACAAATATTTGCTGAAACAAAAGGATACGAATTTAGAAAATCTCCATTAAAAGATTATGACTTAAATAAAAAAATATACGTATATTCAGCAAAAGAAGATAAAGCATTAATTGGCTATATGAAAGTTTCTGACATTATAAAAGGAAATACAAATCAAATTTTAAAAGCAACTGGATATGATACACGACCAGATAGACAAGAAATAGTAGATTACTATGGTTCAAACTTTCAAAAATGCTGTGCTTTAAAACTTTATGATGTTACAGAATTTGATGAATACCTTACTTTAAGAGATATGAGAAAAATTAATCCAAGTATTCAGCTACCACAATATTATTCTTATATTTATGAAAATGATCCTTTATATCAAGTAATAAAAGATTGGGATAATGCATTTAGTTTAGATGGTACATTATGTGAAAATCCAGAACAAGAAAAAAAATTAATATTGCAAAGAGCAAAGAAAAGAGGTAAATAATGATTCACGAAATGAAACTTCAACCTGAATATTTTAATTTCATATTAAATGGAACAAAAAGAATTGAAATTAGATTAAACGATGAAAAAAGACAAAGCATTAAATTAGGTGATAAAATAAAATTTTTTAAAGAACCTGATTTAACAGAAACATTTGAAGCTAAAGTTGTAGGGTTGTTAAGATATAATTCTTTTGAAGATATGTTTAAAGATTATGATATTTCTGTATTATCAGATGCATCAATGACAAAAGAAGAATTAATATCTGTTTTAGAAAAGTTTTATACAAAAGAAAAGCAACAACAATATGGTGTTTTGGGAATTAGAGTTGAATTAATCTAATTCTTTTTTACTATTTTAAAATACGGTTCAAATGCAAAAATACGATAATTATATTGACTTATTATAAAAAAGATGGTATTATATAGAACAAATTTATTCAGGAGGGATTATTATGGTAAAAATTGAAAGTTTAAAAGACTATATAGGTGTTTTAAATGAAGATGACTTTATAAGGCTATCAAAGCAAATATATGATATTACAGATTTCATTTGTGAGGATTATCCTAAAGTATTTTCACAAACAAATACCTAGAATATTTACACCTAATGGAGAAATACTTTTTGCAAGGTCAGAAGAAGATTACAACAAAATAATTGCCATGGCTTGTCTAAAAAAAGATGATGAAGAACAAAAAATCTGTACTCTATATGTTTCAGATCAATGTAGAGGACAACACCTAGGTACAAGAATGGTTGAAGCATCTATGGAATTTCTAGGAACAACAAAACCACTTATTACATTAGCAGATTACAAATTACCTATGTTTCAACCTATCATAGATAAATATGATTGGGAATTAACAGAAGTTGTTTGTGGCTTATATAATGACAGAGCCAAAGAATTGTGTTTCAATGGAAAATTAACGAAAGAAAATATCAATGAACAAACTAAAAAAGTATTAAAAAAATAGAGTTCAAAATTGAAGAAACTCTATTTTTTTATTTTCTACCGCATAACCAATCAAGAGAAATTTTATATTTATCAACTATTTGCAATGCAAATGCAGTCAACAAAGTTGTTTTACCACTTTCATAAGCACTGATAGTGGATTGCGTAGTATTTAAAAATTCTGCTAATTTCACTTGGGTTATTCCATTTTCTTTTCTAAATTCTTTTAGTCTTTTTCCTATCATTTCATTATTAAATGTATACTTTTTCTCGCATTTGAAATTTCGTGAAATTCCTATGACATAGTCCATATTTACTTTAAAATAATTACATAATATATTTAATTTGCTTAATGGTATTAACTCTTTACCATTTTCCCATCTTGAATAATTCGACTGACTAACTTTAAGAATTTCAGCCATATCTTCTTGATTTAATTCTGCTTCATCTCTAATATCTAATAATCTTTCACTTAACATAACATCACCCAATTTAATTTTCCCATTTAAAAAGAAAATATTAGTTAAATATACAAAATTACGATATTTGCGATATAATATTATTGTGTAGTACATATTTTAGAGATTAGGAGGTGCAATGTGAAATACAATTTAAATGATTTATTAAAAACAACTTTAATAATTCTTGGCTTAGTTATTATGTCTATATTTATATATTTTAATTACAATCTTAGCATTATTTATTGTAATGCAAATGACATTCCACTTGACTATGTACTTACTGTAAGTGGTGCAAATATTGTTTTTGCTATGACTTTAACATTATCTGTTTTTGAAAGTATAGGAATATATTATTTATGTAGATTATCAAAAAGAATACCTTTTATTGCTTCGTTATGTAATTACTAATATTGGTCAATATACAAAAATACAACTTATTGTGATTTTGTTAAAGAATAGAAAGGCGAAAAATATATGAATGAAAATAAGAATGAATATACTTTACTTGATAAAATATTGATGACATTAATATTTTGCTCAACATTGTTTTCGATTGGAACGGAATTTTATTTATTTATAATTCCTAGAAACAGGGGATTAACATTTTCAGAATTTAAACCATTTCAACAAAAACTTTATATAGGACTTTTTATAAGTTTATTTATAATGTCAGTGTCATTTATTATTGCTATAATAATAAGTGCCAAAAACGAAGATAGCTCATTTAAAAATTATGTATTTGTAAGAAAAGAAGAATACAAGGCACTTCAAGAGCATTCATTAGAACAAGAATATGAAAATATGAAACAAGAAGTTGAAATAAGTACTTTAAAAGTGAGATTGTCATCAATAAAATTAAGATTAAAAATATTAAAAAAGATATTTAAGCACAAAAAAGATAATTAAATTAAGAAAATTAGGAAAAACAAATAATGAATCATTTTCTTTAAAAAATTTCATTACATTATGTAATGAAAAAAACATTAATATAAAGTTATTTACAAAAGAAGATAGTATAAATAAGTATTTATCCACAGTTGTTGTTGATAAATAATAATATTAGTACACCTAAACTAAACCGAGCCAAAAGAAATTTCATAACTAATGGCTCGGTTGTTTTGATTAACTCATTTGACGAGTTAACAACACACTACCAAGTTGGCAGAGCCAACTAGGAATAGTGTGCAAAGGGACAACCCTTTTGAAACCCGATTAAGCGACAAACTTACAAACTTCGTAAGTAATATTGTCGCCTTTTTTTGTTTCACAAAAAAGAGTAAAAGCTATCCCCACTTTCATTAACATTGCTAACAAAACGTGCATCGCTTTTACTTATGAAAATAACCCAATGACTAATCTTTTAGAAAAGTCATTAGGTTATTTTTTCTTTTGTTAACACGAAAGCATTGATTATAAAATTACTTTTCTCACTTTCATTAAAATTTACATTTTAACAAAACGTGTTCGTAATTTTATTTTCCATTTTTATTAATTTTTTCTAATAACGCTTTTGTTTCTTTTTTTGCATTATATATTGCTAAATAAGTAATCATTTGATAAATAATAACAACTATAAAGAAACCTATAATAACAAATGAATTTCTTGATAATTCCTCTTTCCACATTTGTAGTCCTTGAATTAATAAATATATTAAACCAAAGAATGCAGTAGATACTACTGTTGTATCATCAAATGATCTTTGAATTAATTTTGAATCAGTTGTATCTGCATTTAAACCAAGTACACTCCATTTATTAATTAATAATAGTACTACTACTAGTAAAAATGGACATATAACCCAATACAACGAATAACCATAATCATTTTTAAATACTAAAACTAAAAGTAAACTAACAATTAAAAATATATTTAATAACACTATTGCAATTTTAATTGCATTCTTTTTTAAATTACTTCTTTGCATTTTTATTCCTCTCCTTTACTTTAATACTTTGAATTAATTTAATAATTTCTCTTGAAGAATTAATTTGATATTCAGTATCTTTAATTGTATTGTTTAATAATTCTATTTCTTGATCCGTAATATCTTTTTTCTTTAAATTATTCTTACAAGATGACACTAACTTTTCAGCATTTTCAATACTACCTAAAACATTTATTTCAGCAACGTTAAGTTCTTCACCTTTTAAAGATGAGTAATAATCTTTAATAAAAGGATTAAGAGGACTTACTTCAATACCTAAACCAATCATATACATTAATTCATTATAATTAACATCAATATAATTACTTATCTTTCTTAAAGTCTTTGGATTAGGTATTTCTCTTTCACCTGATTCTATTTTAGATAATTCCGCATTACTTATGTTAGCAATTTTTGCAAGCTGTCTTTGAGAATAACCTGCTTTTTCTCTTTGCTCGGCAATAATTTCACCAATCTTTTTTTCTTGCATTTCTAACACCTCACACATTAATCTTACTGCAAATGTTAACAAAAGTCAATAAAAACAATAAAAATGTTAATAAAAGTGTTGACAAGTTAGTAATTATGATATATATTGGTATTGTGTTAATTAAAGTTAACAATTTTTAAACAAATGTTATTTGCACAGAGAGGAGGGAAAAATATTTGGCTAGGAAACGACTAGAAGTTCCACCAAGATTATGGGAAGATAAAAATATCAATCCAGATGGTAAAAAAATATTCGCATATATTTACTCAAAAGGATATGATAGAAATATCTTACATCTAAATGTTGGTGAAATTCAACAAGAGTTATCAATAACAAATGTTGGATTAAAAAAGCATCTAGGAATACTTGAAAAATATAAATATCTTATATATAACGAGTATTCCAAAGGAATGTATATGATTCATTTACTAGGATAAATACCTAGTATAGTGATACAGTAAATGTCCGTAGATTTATGTTAGTATCACAATCTTATAGATAATATAAGATCATAATCCTTGAGCCGGATTTAAAATAAACGCTTACACAAGGATATTGTACTCTTTTTTCTTCAAGACTTGTAAACCTATACAAGTTTTTTTGTTGAAAAATTAAAGAAAGGAGCGATTAAATGAGATTATTAAGTAAAGAAGATATATTAAAAAATAAAGTAGATACAATAGAACAATTTTATATATTAAGATATTTAAAAGATAATTTAAATACTGATAATTTTGATTTGTATTTGCTTAATAGAAATAAAATTAAAGTAATAGATAAATATAATGATATACTTTATTTTGAATACGATAAACAAAATAAAAAAGTTATTTATAATGATTATGATAAATCATACGAAATAGAGAGATAGGAAGATATATGAATAAAAGATTAAAATGTGAATATTCTATACTTCCTGATTTTATTATAAAAAATGAAAAATTAAATGCAACAGAAAAAATACTAATGTCTTTAATAATATCATTAAACTTAAATAATGAGTGTTATGCTAATAATGAGTATTTTTCTACTAGAATGAATGTGTCTAAAAGGACAATAACAAATGCTTTAAAAAAACTTAAAGATAATAACCTAGTAATTATTAAAGTAATTAATTATAAAAGAACTATATACCTATCAAACGAGGTAAGAAATAAATTGCTAGATGTATAGAAGCAAACTTCTAGGGGTATAGCAAAATATTTCTAGGAATGTAGAAGTATTTTTCTACCATAAAATAAATATTAAAATAAAATATAAAATATATATAAAAATATAAATTTAAAATAATTAAAAGAAAGGACTGATATATGATTGTAGATATAAACGAAATAATTATTTCTGGGGTAATTAATAACATTATAGATAACAATAATGAATATATTAAATTTGGTTTAACTACAACTAAATTTAATAAATCTAAAACTTATTCTAGTTTAAATATTAAAAGAGATCTTTATACAATATATAAAGATTTTTTTGTTAAAGGTAATAGAGTTTATGTTAAAGGTTATTTAAGTTCTTATTCATCTAATAATAAAATACAAAGTTTTATAACAGTTAACGATATTGCAGATAATTATGATGATATAGCAAATGGTAGAAAAGCACCACATATTAGATATGATCCTGATGGTGTTATGGTTTGGAATGGTAAAAGATGTGAATCAATACCTCCAACTGAAGAAGAAAAAAGAGAAATGGAAGAATTATTAAAAGAATATAGAAATGAAGGTGTTAATAATGAAGAGATAGAAAGGTGCGTAATTGATATTGAACAAGAGTAATTTTTATAAAACATTACGCATAAGATTTGATGAGTGGAGGAATATTTATGTATGAAACTTTAGAATTTTATGACAGTAATGGCTATGATTTAAAAGAAGTTTTAAAAAGTTGTATATATAAGTATTACATTATTAATAAGAATTTAAAGATTAATTCTGACAAAACATTTAAATCTGACAAAAAAAATAGTATAATTAACTTAACTAATGAAGTGAAAGTGTTGTCTAGCGAAAGGAGTTAAAATGTATAATAGATATACAATAGACAATACAATATTTAAAATAGCTATTTATATAAGATTATCAAGAGAAGATGGCGACGACATGGAATCAGAAAGCGTTACTAATCAAAGAAGTCTATTAAATGGCTATTTAAAAGCACAAAATTTAGTTGCAGTTGATATTTATATAGATGATGGTTATACGGGTACTAATTTTGAACGTCCAGATTTTAAAAGAATGTTAAATGACATTGAAAAAGGAAAAATTAATATGGTTATAACAAAAGACTTATCAAGATTAGGTCGTGATCATATTATGACGGGATATTATGTTGAAACGTACTTTCCAGAAAATGATGTTAGATATATTGCCGTAAATGATGATATAGATACTTTTTATGAAACAAGTGGTTCTGATATGATGCCATTTAAATTAAGTATGAATGATATGTATGCAAAAGATATTTCAAAAAAAGTTCGTTCTAATTTGCTTCAAATGAAAAAAGATGGTAAATTTTGTGGTAGTTCTGCTCCTTATGGATATATGAGAGACCCAAATAATAAACATCAGTTAATACCTGATCCAAACACTGCTCCTGTTGTAAAAAGAATATTTGATTTATATGTAGCAGGTTATGGTAGTTCTGGGATTGCTGAAATACTAACAAGGGAAGAATTACCTACACCTATTATGTTTAAATATTCTGGTTCAAAATTAAATAAATTTGACCATCCTGAAATATGGAAACACACATCTATAAGTAATATTATTAAAAATAGAGTTTATATTGGAGATTTAATACAACACAAATTTCAAAAAGTTAATTATAAAATCAAAAAAAGAAAAAGTGTTCCAGAAAATGAATGGTGCATAAAAGAAAATGCTCACGAAGCAATTATTGATAAAAAAACTTTTGAAATAGCACAATCCATTAAAGATTCTTCTAATACTTATAATCCAGAACGTAGAAATGTAGAATATGTATTATCTGACTTAGTTTATTGTAAAGACTGTGGTGCTAGAATGAGTATTAGTTATGATAAAAAAAGAGATAGAATTACAATGAATTGTAATAACTATCGTAAGTTTAGTAAATATGATATATGCTTTTCCCACTATATTAATTATACAAAACTAGAAAAAACTGTCTATGATAAATTAAGTAATATGGCAAATAAGTATATTGAGGATAAAGAAGAATTTGAAAGTATTATTAAAAGTGAGTATATTGACCCAAGACAAGATAAACTTAAAAAAATAGAAGAATTAAATTACAAAATAGAAGATTTAAAAAGAAAACAAGATTCTTTATATGATGATAAGTTTAACAATATAATAAGTGTAGAAACATACACTAGACTATTTAATATTACTGAAGAAGAAATTAGGACTGCAAATGAAAAATTAAAAATATTAAAAAATGAAATTTCAAGTATAGAAGAAGATTCAAATTGTTATGTAGAATATTTAGAAATTATTAATAAGTTTTTAAACATGGAAAATCCTACTAAGGAAATTATGAATAAATTAATTGATAAGATATACGTAACAAAAGATAAAAAACTAGAAATTCATTATAGAATTAAAAAAAGTGAAGTATTAGTGTAAGAAAATGATACATTGCTTGATAGCAATTTTTAAAAATACAAAAGGGTATCACAAAAACAGGTCATACTGGTATCAAGAACCAATTCCATTTGTAGAAGCTGCAGAAATAGGAACAGAAAAAGTAATTAAAGATCATTCCACCATTGGAATAGTTGTAACTACTGATGGTTCTATTGGAGAAATACCAAGAAGTGAATATTTAGAAGCTGAAAAAACAGTAATTGAAGAATTAACTTCCATAGGTAAACCATATATAGTATTATTAAATTCCACTCATCCAATGCTTCCTGATACTGAAAGACTCGCAGCTAAAATGAAAGAAGAATACAAAGTACCAGTATTACCAATAAACATCGAATCTATGCAAGAAAAAGATATGTATGGTATTTTAAAAGAAGCTCTATATGAATTTCCTATAGAACAGATAAAAGTAAATATGCCCGAATGGATAGCGGTCCTAAATCCAGATAACTATATAAAAGCAGAATATATAACCAAAATAAAAGAAGCCATAACTGAAGTAAATAAACTAAAAGACATAGATAAAATAAATAATAACTTTACTGAATCAGAATACATTTCAAAATCATATATATCTGAAGTAGATCCAGCGACAGGTGAAGTTACTATAAATCTAGAAGCCCCCGCAGGATTATACAGCCAAGTACTAAAAGATACCATAGGAGTTACTGTTGGTACCAAAGCAGACTTACTTTCATTATTCCAAGAATTAAATGTTGCCAAAAGAGAATATGACCAAATAAAAAATGCTCTAAAAATGGTTAAGCAAACAGGATATGGTATTGCTTCTCCTACTCTTGAAGATATGAAACTAGATCCACCAGAAATAATAAAACAAGGTTCAAGATATGGTATAAAACTTAAAGCCAAAGCTTCATCAATACACATGATAAAAGTAGATGTCGAAAGTACATTCGAACCTATCATTGGAAGTGAATTACAGAGTAAAGAATTAATAAACTACTTAACCAAAAATGAAAACGAAAGCGGTATTTGGAAAAGTGAAATATTTGGTAGAAGCCTAGATGTTATAGTACAAGAAGGTATCCAAGCTAAACTATCAATGATGCCAGATAATATAAGATTTAAATTATGCCAAACACTAACAAAAATAATAAATAAAGGTTCATCTAATATGATAGCCATAGTAATATAAAAAGACTTAATACACGATTAAGCCTTTTTTTCATCTACTTTAATAGCCACTTTATTCTTATTAATTCTATCATTAATTATCTTAGAAAATATAGAATATAATACCGAGAACAAAGGCGTAGCCACAAGCATTCCCCATATTCCTGCAACACTTGCACCAATAGTTACAGAAAATAGTACCCACATTCCAGGAAGACCAATAGATTTACCAACTACTTTAGGATAAATAAGATTACCCTCTAACTGTTGTAAAACAATTATAAATACTACAAATATGATAGCCTTAACTGGACTAATCATAAGAATTAAGAATGCTCCAAGAGCAGTACCAATAATCGAACCAAATACCGGTATTAAAGCAGTAAATCCAATTACAACAGATATTGTAGAGGCATAAGGAAGTCTAAGAACAAGCATACCAATAAAACATAAAGCACCAAATATAATAGCCTCTAAACATTGCCCAGTAACAAAGTTAGAAAAAGTTTTATTAGACATAGTGGCTATATCAGCAATCTTATCACTAACTCTAGGTTTCAAATAAGCTTTCATAAGTTTATCCACTTGTCTCTTCAAAGTTTCCTTCTGAGCAATAATATATATGGCAAACACAAGAGAAATAATACCCTTACTAACAATACTAATAATTGAAGTAGCAACTTCAGTAGTAATAGATAAAACATCTTTAGAATTACCCTTTATATAATCAGTAATAACCTTAGTAAAATTATCCAAATATTCACTAACTTTATTAATAGTCTTTTCTCCAACATCAAATTTTCCAAGTATATCAATAACATCTTCCTTATATTCAGGTAAAGTTTCAGAGAACAAAGAAACTGAATTTCTAAGCTGTGGAATAAGTAAATTCATAACAAAATAAATAATAAGTCCTACAAGTATTAAACTAATAGTAATACTAAGTGGCCTCTTAATTTTTTTCCATACTTTACCCTCTTTAATTTTACCAAATATTTTTGTTTCAATAAACTTAATTAACACATTCAATACAAATGCTAAAAGTGCTCCTATAATAAATGGTGATAATACATTAATTACATATCCTAATACATTAATTATTTTATCAAAATTAACAAGTGCAAAAATAATAATAGCAACATAAGAAATAATAAATAAAATATCTTTTCTTGTTTTAAATTTCATATTATCCCTCCTAAATCACTCTTATTATAACATAACAAAAACAAACTGACAATAATATATTATTATTATTAACAATACAATTGTAAACTATACCAAATCATTCTTTACATATTTGTATACATTTAGTTAATTTTACTAAAATATTTTTTAATTTACTAAAAACCCTTGATTTTATTGCAATTATATGATATCTTTAATGTAGTAAACATAGTATGTTTACATTGTACAAAATGGAGGTAATAAAAATGACAAAAGCAGAATTAGTAGAATTTATAGCTGAAAAAGCTGATTTAACAAAAGCAGATGCTGGAAGAGCATTAGAAGCAATGATTGAAGGAATTACTGAAGGACTTAAAAAAGAAGGAAAAGTAACATTCGTAGGATTCGGAACTTTCACTGCTAAAAAAAGAGCTGCAAGAGAAGGAAGAAACCCTCAAACTGGTGAAACAGTTAAAATTGCTGCTAGAGTTGTTCCAGGATTCAAAGCTGGAAGCAAGCTAAAAGATGCTTTAAACTAATTTGAGTCAAAAATAAAAGGCTTCGTAATGAAGTCTTTTTTATATTTCTTTATTTTTTATAAAAGTAAAACATCGCTATCTTACGTCCCTACTCATAGTTTCAACTTTACCAAGTATCATATCTTCGGAAAAGACATTAACTACAATAGTTTGATACTTAGGATTCATTGCCTGAAGAATAATAGCCTTGTTGCTCTTATATAATCTTCTAACAGATAAAGTATTACCCTTAATCGCTATAACAATATCATCACCATTATTATAACTATCTTTTTTTCTAAAGAATATTCTATCTCCTTTTAAATATATTGGAGCCATTGAATCATCAGTAAGTTTAATAGATAAAGCACATTGTTTACTAACAGGTTCATATGAAGCATTCTTATAAGTATTAACAATCTTTTCCCCTCTTGAAGTAACATTTTTATTACCATTAAAAGTATTAACATAATTCTTAATAAGTTTCTTCTCAAATAATTCTTCTTCTTCCCTAGTCATAGGAATATCTTTAATAACATCTGAACTAATATTAAATATCTCAGCTATATCAAAAAATATTTCATAAGGAATATTAAGAGTACCAGTCTCATACTTATGTAATGTTTGCCTATTCTTCTTATAATTTAAAGCTCTAGCTAAATCTTCCAAAGAATAATTATACTTTTCTCTATACTCCTTAATAATTCCACATACAAAAGGCTTTAAATCATCGCTCACTAATTCCTGTTTTCTTGTTCTCATATTACATTCACCTACTTATCTTTTCTTTTAACAATCAAATATACTGGTATTAATCCTAATAAACCAATTACAACCTCTATTAAATATCTAATAACAATCATACCAAATAGTTCTACTACTGTATAATTACCAATATGTGCTATACTAACAAAAATAATACTTTCAATAAATAAAACTACTAATATTGAACCTACATTATTAAATATAATATTATTTTTATTTTTTCTAATATTATCATAAACATTACTGCCCATCCAGATAATCATACCAATTGACAGAAGACCACCAACAAAATATCTAATATTAGATAAATCATATCCAAATAATAGATTATAACTATCATTACTAGCCAAATTATATTTACTACCAATAGTTAAAGTAGTAATCATAATAACCATATAAGTAAGAATATACGCTATACCAAAAGTACGAAGTATTCTTGTTATTTCATCAAATCCATATCTATGAATAATAATATTATTAAGAAGTAATATTCCCATTATAAAAGGAATGCCCATATTAACATCAAAATCAAACATATTAATCATCTTAAATAACATTACACATAAAATAGAACTAAATAACCCTATACCCAAATATAAACCATCTTTCTTACCCATTTTATATGCTAAAAATATCAAAAAGAAAGTAAGAAGTATCTCAGTAATTAAAACAATATAATTCATTATTTCACCTTCTTTACTTCAAACATCTTATTGACAACAAGTAAATATATTACAGTTACAATAGACTTAACTAAATAATTACTCAAAGTAATCATCATCGAAGTATCAAATCTAATAATAAAGGCATAACTAAAATATATAAATACAAATACATCAGCAAATAAAATACCAACTACTGTAAGTATAGTCTTAATAAGTCTCTTACCATTTTCTTTCTTAAGTTCATTAAAAGTATAACTACTAAAAAGTAATGTACCAATTAAAGAAATAGGATATAATATAAGAATAGGCAAATTATTAAGTATTAATTCTTGATATATAATAGAATTCTTATCCCCAAGTGAAGGAACAATAAAAGTATTAAGTAGAAGTATAATACCAAGCAAAATAGTACTAACACCAATCGTAGTAATTAACTTCTTATCTTCACCCTTACCATATCTATTAACAAAGTAATAAAGTATGACAAGTAATCCTGAAGAAAATATAATACCAAGATTAATATCAATTCCAAATATATTAACTAATTTAAAAGACATAATAAAAGATAAAACAGAATAAATAATAGCTAGTATATAAAATTCATGCTTATCAAAATATCTATGTACTATATATATTAGTCCCAAACAAATACATATAAGTAAAAGAAATATCACTATACTCATATAAACACCTTCTTATTCAATATCATTATACCATATATTTTTTAAGATACAAATAATTTTATGAAAATTATATTAAAAAAGAAGAAACTAACCATTATTTCTTCTTTTAATCATATCATAAAAAGCCTCTAATCTTGTATCTACTCCCACTTCATTATCTTCAGAATCAAAACTAAAATATAATATAGGTATTTTGTATTCATTAGCTATTTTAGGTAAAATACTCATTGCCGATATTTCGGGAGTACAACCAAAACTCTTTAAATGTAAGATACCATCCATATAAGTAGAATTAATACTTCTAACAATACTTGCAGTTCCATCAGCCCCTAAATGATATTTAAGATATTTCTTACCCTTTCTAATCATTCTATTAAGAATAAATCTCTTTGTAATAAGCAAATAAGTAAGATCAGTATCCCTATATACTTCTACTCCCATCTTAATTAATTTTCTTTCAATATTAAATGAAGTGTTAGAATCAATAAGAGAAAATAGTTCTCCTACTATTCTAACTCTAAGAGGTTTATTAGGCTTATTAATCTTAATATTTCTAAATTTCTTTCTATACCTAAAATACATAATAATATTCTTAATAATCCTATTATTCTTAAAACTATCTAAATATTCCTTTTCTACTCTTTCAAATTCACCTTTTACCACTTCAAATCCCATATTAAGTCTAATATATTTTTCTATCTTATCAATAAATATAATCATAAATAAACTATTAATAAAATAATACATAAGACTAAATATATTACATTTTCTATTCATCTTTTTACAAAATTTATACCCTTTTCTAAGAGAAATATGATTATCATAAATTAAATTATAAAACTCAAAATTATAACCTAAATCTCTAAGTATCTTCTCTTGTAATTCACCATAATAACCATATCTACAACCACCACCACCCTGAACAAGAACATTAGCTCCCATATCAAGTGCTTCAATATAGTTACCTAAATTATATTTAAAAGGTACACATACAAAATCAGGAGAATATTTACTACCAAGTTCTATAGTCTTTCTAGTACTTTTAGGAGGAATAATTACCGTACATTTTAATGCTCTACTAAGAAAATAATTAAATACTATATAATAATTACCCAAATGCGGGAATGATATAACCTTACCCATTATCATGCCTTACCTTTATAATATCAACAAAACTCTCTAATCTAGTATATAATCCCAAAGTAGAAGTACTATCATCTAATATAATATTAATACATGGTATATTCTTAAGTTTTCTAATAGCCAGTTCATTAACCAAACTATCTGTACCACATGGAAATGCTGATAAAAATATAATACCATCTACTACATCTTTATAATAAAAAGCACTACCAACATTCTCTTTAGAATATAAAAAATATAAAGTATTAGATTCTTCTTCAGCATAATAAATAGCTTCTTTTCTATTCATTCTATCAGAATATAATAAATCAATATCTTCATCTTTTAAATAATTAATAATATTACTAGATAAATACTTATCATAAACAATATAAGGATGAGATACAATAAGTATTTTTAATCTATTGCTTCTCATTATCTTATTTTGTTTTAATATAAGAGTTTTATTATATTTATATTGTCTTATACTACCAACAATATAAGCATAAATAATTCTAAATATATTTTTATTTAATCTTAGCCCCATTTTAACAAAGCCAAATAATTCATACCTAAATTTTAAATTATCTATATTATAGTCTAATATCTTAATATTAGAAAATAAATTATTAACAACATCATAAATACCATTAAACTTAACACATACTCTTTTCTTTCTACCATAACTATATATTCTAGGTACTAATATATAATCACACTTATCACTCAAATAACTAATATGACCTAAATATATTTTGCTAGGAAGACAAGATTCATCTACTGATAAACTATTTCCTACTTTAACAATGTCATTATCAGTATTAGGACTAAGTACTATATTACATCCTATTATCTCAAAAAAATTCTTCCATAATATATAATATCTATAATACAAAAATGCTCTGGGTATACCTACCTTAATCTTTTTCTTCATAGAATTATTCCTCCACATAATTCTATGTACTAACAATATATTTTATTCTTTATATTCAGTTTGAGCCTTACTACGTAAGTCTCTCACTGTCATTTTAAGCCTTATTCTAAGTCTTAAAATAAAATCTATCATATATAAGCATAATCTATATACCAAAATTAATTGAATACATAAATTTTTCACAATAGAGACCCTAGGCTCTATTGTGCCTATTAAGACTATCATATAGGCTTAATAGGAAATAAAAAAGAACTAGTTTTCACTATCTAGTTCATCTTCATCTACTATTGATAAATCACTATAATCATCATCTACTAAATCATCATCATCAATATCTTTATCATAACTATCATCTTCGTAGTTATCTTCTTCACTCATTTCAATATCATCTTCTTCATCTTCAGTAATCTCATCATCAGAATCAGACTCATCATAAATATCACCCATATCAATTTTAACACTATGATTAGTTCTTAAATCCCAATTACCATCATTAAGTAATATAAATTCTTTAGAAGTAGTCAAAGATTCAAAGAAATCAGCTATCTTATCTTCATATTCTCTTTCATCTAAATCCAATAATTTACATACCTCTCTAAACAAATCAGCAGTATTCATAGTCTTCTTATTTTCCTTCAAATACATTTCTGCAATTTTAGTATAAGAAAGAAGTTCTAATTGTTCTTTACTCATTTCACTTAACATAATATTAATCCTCCTACATTTCCTCTCTAAGTATTAAACCTAATATATTCGCAGCATTATTCATAACAATCTTAATTGCCTTAATAAATGCTAGTCTCTCTTTAGTATACTCTATATCTTCAGTAACAATTTTCTCTTTAGAATAATAACTATGAAACAAACTAGCAAGTTCATACAAATAATTAGCCACCATATGTGGTAATTCTCTTGATGCAGCATTAATTAGTATATCCTCAAACTCCATAAGTTTATTCAAAACAGTATATGCAGTCTCATTATTCATAGTACTATAATTATCAATCTTTTCTACTTCTTTATTTTTAAGAATAGAACTAATTCGCGCATTAGCATACTCAATATAGTAAATAGGATTCTCATTACTATTCTTAACTGCTAAATCCAGATCAAAATCCATTTGAGTATCCAAGCTTTTTGAAGCAAAGAAATATCTCGCAGCATTAACTCCAACATCCTCAAGTAGCTCATTAAGAGTAATAGTCTTACCAGTTCTCTTACTAAGTTTAACCTCTTCACCATTTCTAAGTAATCTTACCATTTGAAGTATCTTAATTTCAAGTTTACTAGAATCATATCCAACCATCTCTAAAGAAGATCTTAATCTATTAATATAACCATGATGATCAGAACCAAGTACATCAATAAGTCTATCAAAACCTCTATTTAATTTATCGCTATGATAAGCAATATCAGGAAGTAAATAAGTATAATTACCATCACTCTTAATAAGTACCCTATCTTTCTCATCATATAAATCAGTAGTTCTAAGCCATAAAGCATCCTCACTAATATAACATTTACCACTATCTTTAAGTTTATTCAAAGTATTTTCAACAAGTCCTCTATCATATAAAGATTGTTCACTAGTAAACACATCAAAATTAACTCTAAACTTATCTAAATCTTTCTTAATACCCTCAAGTAAAATATCAAGTCCAGCTTCTTTAAAGAAAGGTATATCTTCATCTAATTTACTATCACCATAAGTATCATATAAAGATTCCGCTAATTGAATAATCTCTTTACCATGGTAACCATTCTCAGGAAGTTCCCATTCAAGTCCGCATCTCTCTTTATATCTTTCTTTAATAGATACACCAAGATTATACATCTGATTACCAGCATCATTAATATAATATTCTCTAGTAACATCATACCCACAGAAAGACATTAACTTAGATAAATTATCACCATACACGGCTCCTCTACCATGACCAATATGTAAAGTACCAGTAGGATTAGCAGATACGTATTCAATATTTATCTTCTCATTATTACCAGAATTATTTCTACCATAATCTTTATCTTCCTCTAATATCTTATTAATATTATCAAGTAAAAACTTTTTAGATAAGAATATATTAATAAATCCAGGATTAGCAATCTCTACTTTTTCAATCATTTCATCTTTAATATTGTTAGCAATATCTTCTGCAATTAGTATTGGACTCTTCTTAAGTTCTTTAGTAAGTAAAAAAGCCACATTAGTAGAATAATCACCATTCTTCTTATCTTTAGGAATATCAATAACTATTCTATTAATATCTAAATCTATCGGAAGACTATTTTTAATAATACTCTGTAATTTATTTTTTATACTCATAACATCTCACTCATTTCTATTTTAAATTCATACTTACAAGAAGTACTAACAATCTCATATTCAATATATATTAGTTTATCATTAGATTTCATATTACTAACATTAACTTCCATATCCATATCATAACCATTCTCTTTAAGTAAATAGTTACTTTTACTATTATTATTATTAAAAATAAAAGTATTAACAAAATCATTACCATCTCTAATCATCATAATCTCATTATCATTACATTTAATAGAATACTTAATATCATTATTATTAAAAGTAATTTTATCTTTATTTTTAATACCTCTTTCTTCAAATTCAAATATTTCATTATCAGTAATATTTCTCAAATAACCCTTAACTTTAATACGAATAATATCACTTCCAAACATTCAAGTGTAATATTACCATATCTTTAAAAAAAATACAACATATTTTAATAAATTTTTAACATAATAATAAATGCAAAAGTAAAATGCTTAAAATGAGGGATATTATGAATAAAAAAGTAAAAAAAATAATTAAAATAATTTCAATACCAATAATAATTTTTATACTAGGAAATCTCGGTATATATATTTATTGCTTTCTAACACCCAAAATGGAAATAAATAAATCACAGTCTTATTATTTATATGATAATGAAAGTAAACTAGTGTCACAAACAAATGATGAATGGATACCACTAGATAAAATAAGTAAAAATGTCATTGATGCCACAATTAGTACTGAAGACAAATATTTTTATAAACATATTGGTTTTGATTACATTAGAATAGCCAAAGCTTTTGTAACCAATATAATAAAAGGTAATAAAAGTGAAGGTGCTTCCACTATAACACAGCAGTATGCTAGAAATCTCTTTCTAAACTTTGATAAAACCTGGGAAAGAAAACTAGATGAAGCTCTTTTAGCAGTAGAACTAGAAGTTCATTATACCAAAGATGAGATCCTCGAAGGTTATCTAAATACCATTAACTATGGTGGCGTATTCGGAATAGAAGAAGCAAGTAAATACTATTTTGGTAAATCATCCAAAGACCTTTCTCTTGCAGAAGCCTCCCTTCTTGCTGGAATACCCCAGTCTCCCAATAACTATTCCCCAGTAAAAAACTATAAGTTGTCCAAAGAAAGACAAAAAATAGTATTAAAACTAATGTTAAACAACAAAAAAATAACCAAAGAAGAATATGAAGAAGCATTAAATACAGAACTAAAAATAATTGGTAAAAAAGAAGACTCTAATTATATTAGTATAAACTATTTTAGAGATTCAGTACTTGAAGAATTAAAAACAATTACCGAAGTACCAGCATCCACAATAGAAACTGGTGGACTAAAAATATATACCACCTTAGATGCCACCGCCCAAAAATCACTTGAAGACTCAGTATATAGTTATATAAATGATGATACCAAAATAGAAACAGCCGCTATTATGATGGACCCAAATACTGGAGAAGTACTAGCCCTAATTGGCGGAAATAACTATAGTAAATCACAGTTCAATAGAGCTACCAAAGCCAAAAGACAAGTAGGATCCACTATGAAGCCACTACTATATTATTCAGCTCTAGAAAGTGGTTTCACCTCATCATCATCATTCACAAGTGAAAAAACCACTTTCACTTTTTCAGGAGGTAAAAGTTATAGTCCAAAAAACTATAACGATAGATATGCTGAAGGCCCATTATCAATGGAAGCAGCAATTGCCTATTCAGACAACATATATGCCGTAAAGACTCATCTATTTCTCGGAGAAAACAACCTAATAAATACTGCAAAAAGACTAGGTATAACAAGTAATCTATCCGAAGTACCATCACTAGCTCTAGGTACCAGTGAAATAAGTCTAATAGAAATGACTAGTGCCTATTCATGTTTTGCCAGTTTAGGTTACAAAACAACTCCGCATTTCATAAAAAAAATAGAAGACTCTAAAGGAAATATTCTCTATGAAAATAAAGAAGAAAAAGAACTATTACTAAATCCAAGTCTTACCTATATATTAAATGAAATGTTAACAAGTACCTATAACAAAAACTTCATAAATTATAACTATCCCACTCTAATATCTTTATTGCCACAAATAACCCATAAATATGCTATCAAATCAGGTACAACTGATACAGATCTATTAATAATGGGTTATAACAAAAACGTTGTATTAGGAGTATGGAATGGATATGATAATAATACCAAAATAGATAGTAGTGAATACTCCCATCATAAAAATATTTGGATAGATACCATGGAATCATACTTCAAGCAAAAAGAAGCATCTTGGTATGAAATTCCAAACAATGTTGTTGGAGTATTAACTGAGCCAATAACAGGAGCCCTAGCTACTGATGAAACACAAAATAAAGAAATGTTCTTTTATCTGAAAGGGACAGAACCATCAGCAGAATCAAACTACAAAGATCTAGAAGCAGTATTCCAAGAAGAAAATAATTCAAACACATAAAAAGAAGCACCTAAACGATGCTTCTTTCCCTATCTACCTCAAATACTAAATATCGTAAAATAAAAATAATAACTTTTTATAAACAATTTTAATTGTAACCTATAATAAAAATATAAAATGTAATAAATAAATTTAAAGTGTTAAAAATCTCTAAACCAAACATATACAGATATAAAGATTTAAAATAGATAGTAATGGCTTGAAATAGTTATTTCAATTTAACTCCTAAAATAACTTAAGGAGACCACTTATATTACAAAGAAATTTCAAACTCAATAGAGTTTAATTTAGATATTTCAAAGTCAGTTCTTTGTATTTGTTTTTCTAATTCCTTAGATTTTTTTCTTATTTCATCAGAGTCATAATTAACCTCATAACAATCAAAATAAGAATTGTTAACCTCAGTAATCCTCTTTTTAGAATCCTTGTATTTTAACATATTATCATAAGAAGATTTTAATCTTCTCAAATAAGTGTTATCAATAATAGCATCTTGAATAGTTCTACCATCAGATAACTTAAATGAATTGTTTTTTTCATATAAAGTAGCTTTTAATTTAGATATTTTTTTCAAAATATCTTCCTGCTCCTTCATAGCCTCCTCGAAATCTTTCTTATAGTCTTTAATGACATTGACCCTTCCATCTAATTCAATAATAGTTTCATTGAAAATTCTTTCCTCAATATAAGAAGTTATATTGACAAACTTCTTTTCCTCATCCGCTATTATATTCATTAATTCTGAAATATTTGTTTTCATATATATTACCTCCGTTTTCGTATATAATTATATCACCCCAAGATAAAAAAAGGTCTCTTCAAAAGAGACAATGTTATTTTTATAAAATAACACCAGCATAAGTATATAGATATTCATTTATAATATTAATATCATAAATATCATTCTCTATACAATAAGATATAACTAAGTCAAAATTATTATTTTTACTTAAGCTATACCCCGCACTTGAAAGTAAGTTATTAAATCTATTTTTATCTAGTGATAAAGATAGACATAACTTAATAACAGTATTTTTTTTAGGAATATAATTACTATTACATCTTATTTTAGAAAATAATTTTCTATCTATATCTGCTCTTTTATAAACCTCTGTATCCTTATAACCTTCATCATCTATATAAGAAAAAAGAAGATTATTGAATGTCAAAGATTTATTTTGATTTAGATATTCTTTAATTTTGTTATTCATTGCTATACCTCCTACAGTACCTTTACTGACATCCAAAAATATAAACAATTCAAAACATCTAAATCACATAGTATTATATAGACTTTTTTTACAAAAGTCAATATAAAAAATCACTAGTAAAAACTAATGATTCCAAATAAAAACAAATCTATCTCTACCACTATAATCTTTTTCCACAGACATGTTGATATCTTTATAGTACTTATTAACTATTTTAGTAATATCCTTTCCTTGTTTATAGCCAATTTCAAAAGCCATAATAAATTTATCATTCAAATACTTACTACTATCTTTAATAATCTTATCATAAAAGTATAATCCATTATCTTTAGCATATAATGCCAAGTGTGGTTCATTATTCTTAACAATATCCATAACCTCGATATCATCATAACTAATATAAGGCGGATTACTAATAATAACATCATACTTATCAGAAACATTAGAAAAAATATCACTTTCGATAAACTTAACATTAGTATTATTAATAATATTATTTTCTTTAGCAACCTCTAATGCCTCACTAGATATATCTATGCCAGTAATATCACAACTATTTAATAATTTATTCAAAGTAATAGCAATACATCCACTACCAGTACCAATATCAAGTATCTTAATATTATCTTTATTAAAATATTTCTTAATATAATTATAAGTTTTCTCTACTAGTAGTTCAGTCTCAAATCTAGGAATCAAAGTATTCCTATTAACTTTAAAATCATAACCATAAAAATTAGTATTACCCACTATATACTGAACAGGTATCCCGCTTTCTAATTCTTTTAAAGCCGTATCTAAATCTTTATCTTTTAAGTATTTTCTTAAATATTCAATATCATTCATATTTTATTATTAAATACTACCCTCTAATTTCTTTTTCTGATCTTCATTAATTAAAGCCTCAATTAAATCTTCCATATCACCATCCATAACTCTATCAAGATTCATTGAAGTATAACCAATTCTATGGTCAGTAATTCTATTCTGTGGATAATTATAAGTTCTTATTTTCTCGCTTCTATCTCCAGTACCAATCTTAACTTTTCTATCAGCAGCATTCTTTTCTTCTTGTTCTTTAAGTTTCATATCATATAGTCTAGTTTTAAGTATTTTAAAAGCAAGTTCTTTATTCTTAATCTGACTTCTCTCAGTCTGAGAATAAACAATAATACCCGTAGGAATATGTGTAAGTCTAACAGCACTATCCGTAGTATTAACACCTTGTCCACCGCATCCGCTACTTCTAGTTATATCAATTCTAACTTCAGACTCATCAAGTTCAAAATCAAACTCTTCAGCCTCTGGCATAACAAGTACAGTAGCAGTACTAGTATGTACTCTACCCTGACTCTCTGTAGCAGGTACTCTCTGTACTCTATGAGCACCACTTTCGTATTTAAGTTTAGAATAAACACTATCACCCTTAACCATAAACTCTATTTGTGAATATCCTCCAGCGGTACCAGCAGTAGCATTAAGTATCTCTATCTTCCATCCATTATTCGCGGCATATTTACTATACATATCAAATAAATCACCCGCAAAGATATTACCTTCATCTCCACCAGCTGCTCCTCTAATTTCTACAATAACATTCTTTTCATCATTAGGATCATGTGGTATAAGAAGTATTTCAAGTTCACTTTCTAATTTGCTTTTCTTACTCTCTGCTTCAGCAAGTTCTTCTTTAGCAAATGAAGCCATATCTTTATCATTAAGTAATTCCTTAGCCTCCTCAATATCAGATAATACTTTCTTATATTCTTTATAAACTTCTACTGTCTTTTCTAAACTAGTTCTTTCCTTAGAAAGAAGAGTCATTTTCTTAATATCAGATATAATCTCAGGACTAGATAACTCTTCTCCTATCTCATTATATCTTTTTAATGTAGCTTCTAATCTATCTATCATAGAATAATCCCTCATTTCTTTAAATATTATATAATAAAAATATAGAAAAGTAAATTAATAATACCAAATAAATATCTAAATATATATTTCTTGCTTATATATAATAGCCCTTTATTTGAGACAATATCTTGGCTCAAACAAACACCTAAGGACTACAGGCCTTAAGTGAAACAAAAAATAAAAAACTTTTTCATAAATTATTATTGACAATCAAAAAAAAATATACTACAATTTAGACATATTAATTAAACAGCGACTAATACTAAGTAATTATTTTACTTACCATATAGAGAGTTAATGTTAGGTGGAAATTAACAAAGTAAAATAACGAAGTTACATATTAAGAGTTTAATCGGTAAATGCCGTTATCATACTAAGGCAATAATCATATTGTAAATAAAGGTGGTACCACGACTAGTTCGTCCTTTTGTGGTGTCACCTTTTTTATATAAAGAAGGAGGAATATTATGAAATTATATGATGACTTAGTCTGGAGAGGACTAATAAAAGACGTAGCAGGAGATAATCTTGAAGAAGTATTAAATGGAGAGCCTATAACATTTTATTGGGGTACAGATCCAACCGCTGATAGCTTACATATCGGCCACTATTCTTCTTTAGTAACCGCTAAAAGATTAGCCAAATATGGTCACCATCCAATACTATTATGTGGTGGTGCAACAGGAAGAATCGGTGATCCAAGGCCAACCGCAGAAAGAGAAATACTATCTTATGAAACAGTAGATAAAAATATCAAATGTATCAAAAATCAAATAGATAGATTATTCGAAGGCAAAGCCGAGCTAGTAGATAACTACTCTTGGACAAAAGATTATACATTCCTAGAATTCTTAAGAGATATCGGAAAATACATAAATATAAATTATATGTTAAGCAAAGATATTATTCAAAGAAGACTAGAAAGCGGTATTACTTATGCTGAGTTTTCTTATATGTTACTTCAAGGATATGACTTTATGCATCTATATGAAACCAAAAACTGTATCATGCAAGTTGAGGGTTCGGATCAGTGGGGAAACATAACTACCGGTATCGAATTAATAAGAAAAAAATTGGGTAAAGAAGCCTATGGCTTTACAATGCCTCTTATCTTAGATGCTACAGGGCATAAATTTGGAAAATCTGAAGGTAATGCCCTATGGTTAGATAAAGAAAAAACATCTCCTTATGAAATATATCAGTATCTAATAAATGCTGATGACTCCAAAGTGTTAGAATACTTAAAAGTATTCACTTTCCTAACCAAAGAAGGAATCGAAGATATCATGAAGAGACATGAAGAAAAACCAGAACTTAGATTAGCTCAAAAAACATTAGCTTACGAAGTAGTAAAAGATATCCACAGCAAAGAAGATGCTGATAACGCTATCAAAATATCAGAATCACTATTCACAGGCAATATCAAAGAATTAACAGATAGTGAAATAGAATTAGCCTTCAAGGGAGTACCAATATATAATGTAGCAGAAGATATAATCTTAAATATATTAGTAAATAATAGTATTGCTTCATCAAGAAGAGAAGCAAGAGAATTTCTATCAAATAATGCTATATTATTAGATGGTGATATAATAAATGATGAAAATCATATGATAACAAATACCAGAAAGTATCACATAATAAGAAAAGGTAAGAAAAAATATTATCTAATAAAAATGAACTAAGCAATAATCTTAGTTCTTTTCTTTATATTTTCATCCACATTAAAGTAGTTTCTTACCCATTCATTAGTTAAACCATATAGATATTCATAAACTGTAATATTAGTTCCATTTATATTAACAATTTCATTAAAATCATAATTCAAAATAAGACTTTTGTCATCAAATAAAATAATAATACCAAGTTTGTCATTATCTTCATCAGTATCCATAACATCTATATTTTCGTACATATATAAATTATTTAATAAATTAGTAATAACATTAAATTCAATTATCCTAGTTCCTTTTGATAAAAAATAACCCGCTATCAAAGAAGACATAGTAACATCTTGAAAATCTTTCATATATGCTTTTTTCACCTCGGAAGATAATTATAACTTAAATATTCATAAAAGTCAAAATAAATATTCTTTTTTTCTTTAATATCTGCTATAATATATGACAAAGGAGGAAAATATGGAACATATTTTAGACGACATTATTTTTGATAATAACCCCGTAGTAGTAGGAGTATCTTCAGGACCAGACTCTATGTGTTTATTAAATCTATTAGAACAAAAAACAAATAAACTAGTAGTATGTCATATAAACCATAATGTCAGAAAAGAAAGTACTACTGAAGAAGAATATCTAAAAGATTACTGCCAAAAACATAATTTAATCTTTGAAAGTATGAAAATAACAGAATATAAAGAAACAAACTTCGAAAATGAAGCCAGAAAAAAAAGATATAACTTCTATGAAGAAATATTATCCAAATATCATTCTACTAAACTATTCCTTGCTCATCATGGCGATGATCAAATAGAAACAGTATTAATGAAAATAGTCCGTGGTTCCAACCTTGAAGGATATGCTGGTATTAAAGAAATAAGCAAAGTAAAAAACTATCAAATAATAAGACCATTATTAAAAGTAACAAAGGAAGATATTATAAATTACAATAAATCACATAATATCACATATTTTATTGATAGTTCTAACACAAATACAGATTATACTAGAAATAGATATCGCCAAAAAATTCTTCCTTTATTAAAAGAAGAAGACAAAGATGTCCACAAAAAATTCTTAAAATACTCTAATACACTATTAGAATACGATAATTATATAAAATCATTAGTAAAAAAGAATATTACTAGTATTTATAAAGATAATATAATATATATAGATGAATTGTTAAAGTTAGACAGTTTTCTAATAAAAAACACTTTATACTATATATTAAATGATATCTATTCAAATGAAAGTAACATAGTAACAGAAAAACATATAAATAGTATTATCCAATTAATAAATAACAACAAGCCAAATCTAAATATAAACTTACCAAATAATAAAATAATAGTAAAAGAATATAATAAATTACTAATAAAAGAAAACACATCAAAAAAAAGCAATTATAAAATAGAGTTAACTAATAATTTAATTATCGATAATTTAGAATTCAATATAATAGATAATACCGAAAACGATAGCAATTATATATGTAGAATAGATAAAAGTACAATAGCACTACCCTTATATTTTAGAAATAGAATAGATGGAGACTATATAATATTAAAAGGAAGTAATAATAAAAAGAAAATAAAAGAAATAATGATAGAAAATAAACTTCCAATATCACAAAGAATAACTTATCCAATATTAATAGATAGTAATAACAACATAATCTGGATACCAGGTATTAAAAAAAGTAAATTTTGTTCTAAAAAAAATGAAAAGTATGATATAATAATAGAGTGCAAAGAAAGAGAGGAAAATTATGAATAAAAAAAGTATAAAGAAAAGTTTAGCACCTTATGCATTTTTATTAATATTCATTATAGGATGCCTAATAATATTCAAAATGTTCAATGTAAAAGTAAATGAACTATCTTATGATGAATTCATGAAAGACTTAAACGGAGGTAAAGTAACAGAATTAACTATAACCCCTAAAGTTCGTACTGAAACATATATGCTTGAAGGAAAATTATCTGATTATGCAGAAAATGAAAGTTTTATACTTTACTTACCGCAATCAGAAGAATTCATTTCAAAAATAACAGCCGCTAAAGAAGGAACAAGTAACTTTGAATTAAAAATCAATACTGATGCTGAAGCATCATCTTGGCTTGCTGTTTTAGTAGATGTTGTTCCAATAGTTATTCTAGCAGGCGTTACAATTTGGATATTCACAAGACAACTTGGTGGCGGAAGTAAATCTATGGACTTTGGAAAATCAAGAGCAAAACTTGTTGAGGAAAGTAGAGCAACCTTCAAAGATGTTGCAGGTTTAACAGAAGAAAAAGAAGAAGTACAAGAATTAATAGACTTTTTAAAAAATCCAAAAAAATTTACTAGTATGGGTGCTAGAATACCAAAAGGAGTTCTATTAGTAGGCCCCCCAGGAACAGGTAAAACCCTACTAGCTCGTGCTGTAGCAGGAGAAGCAAAAGTACCGTTCTATTATATAAGTGGTTCAGACTTCGTAGAATTATTCGTAGGTATTGGTGCATCAAGAGTAAGAGATATGTTTAAACAAGCAAAAATGAATGCCCCATGTCTAATATTTATCGATGAAATAGATGCCGTAGGTAGACAAAGAGGAACAGGCCTAGGTGGAGGTCATGATGAAAGAGAACAAACACTAAACCAATTATTAACAGAAATGGATGGTTTTGGTGCCAATGAAGGAATAATCATAATAGCCGCTACCAATAGACCAGATGTATTAGACCCAGCTCTATTAAGACCAGGAAGATTTGATAGACAAGTAACAGTAAGTTTACCAGATAAAAATGCCAGAATAGAAATATTAAAAGTACATGCTAAAAACAAAGTATTAGCCAAAAATATAACACTAGAATATCTTGCTAAAAGAACTCCAGGATTCTCAGGAGCAGACCTAGAAAACTTACTTAACGAAGCCGCTCTACTAGCAGTTAGAAGAAGCAAAAAAGAAATAACAATGGCTGAAATAGATGAAGCAACAGACAGAGTATTAATGGGACCTGCTAAAGTAACAAAGAAATATACCGATAAAGAAAAGAAACTAGTTGCTTTCCACGAAGCAGGACATGCTGTAATGGGATTAAAACTAGATGGTGCCAATGAAGTACAAAAAATAACTATAATTCCAAGAGGACATGCTGGTGGTTATACAATGATGACTCCTAAAGAAGAATCATTCAACTATACAAAGAACGAATTACTAGAATCAATATGTGGTTTACTTGGAGGAAGAGTTGCTGAAGAAGTAACATTTGGAGAAATAACAACAGGAGCCCATGATGACTTCAAAAAAGCTACAAAAATAGCCAGAAGTATGGTAACAGAATATGGTATGAGTTCATTAGGACCTATGATGCTTGAAGAACCAGATGGCAATACATTCTTAGGTAGAGATTATACCAAAAATAGAAATATTTCAGATACAGTAGCCCATGAAATAGATGAAGAAATGCGTTCAATAATCAATAACTGTTACGAAAAAACTAAAAAAATCATATCTGAAAATAAAGACTTATTATCTTTAATAGCAAATACTTTACTTGAAGAAGAAACAATAACTAAAGAAGAAATAGACTTTCTAGTAGAACATGGACATCTACCAGAAGTAGAAACTAAAAAAGAAGAAGAACAAGTAAATGAGGTTAAAGAAGATACAAAAAAATCAAAAAAGACTACCAAAAAAGAAGATACTAAAACCAAATAGTATCTTCTTTTAATTATCTTCATCCGGTATTCTAATAATAAGTTCTCCATCCTTAGAATACAAATACTTTTCTCTTGCATATCTTGCCACATATTCGGGATCTTCAAGCTTCTTAATATCAGAATTCAAAACTTTTTCTTCATCAGTAAGTTCTGCAATTCTATTGTTAAGAACTTGTTTTTCTTTTTTAATACTAACTATCTTATTAACATTAGAAAAAAAACTATAACTAAGAGAACCTATAATACCACCAAAAATAATAAAGAATAGCAGTATTCTAAGTTTAGCTTTTTTACTAATTTTACTTTTTCTAGTATTCTTACTCTTAGCCAAGTTATCACCTTCTTACACTAAGATTATAGCATAACTTAACTTTTTTTACAACGAATTTTCCTATATATGACAAAAGATAACATATAACCTGTAAACATAACAATTAAGAAATATATATGAATAATACCATTATTAATCTTAAGTAATCCATAAAAATATAATAGTGAAATAAACATAACAAACAAAAAAGATATAATAATTTTATAAAGCATCTTGCCAGTATACAATAATTTATAATTAAGTTCTAATAAAAAAAACACAAATATTCCATAAAAGAAAGAAAATAACAAAGAATATATTTGAATTCTTAATATCATTTAAATAACTTATTCAAAAGAGAATCATCTTTATTCTTTTTACCATTAACATTATCTAAGTACATCAAACTATCTATTCTTCCTTTTATTGAAACATTTCCCTGATAAGTATCCAGTTTAATAATCTCAAGTTCACTACCCTTTATCGCTAAATATCCCATTGTTGTCTCCATAAGAAATTCTTCACTATCAAAGCTTTCAATTTTCTTTACACCAGTTAAAACAATACTTTTTCTTTCTGCAATAGAAAGACTATGATTATAACCGCTATCAATATTACTTGTTTTATCCATAATATATCCTCCTAGAAGATTATATGCAAAAAAACAAATAGATATGAAAAAACTATTAGTTTTTTCCTAATAGTTCTTATTCAGTCTTATTATATTCTTCAAAGATAGCATCTTCAAACATCTTTCTTGTTTCTTTATCAATAGGATGTGCTGTATCTCTGTGTCCACCAGTAGCAGTAGGCTTACTTGGCATAGCAATAAATAATCCATTATCACCATCAATTATTCTTATATCATGTACAGCGAAGCAGTCATCAATAAGTACTGATGCAATTCCTTTCATTCTTGAATTTTCCTTTTCGATTTTACGAACAGTTACTGAAGTAATCTTCATGTCTATCAACTCCTTCTAGAAAATACTTTCTAATTACATTTTATATTATTTATAAAAGAATTGCAAGTACTTTATACAAATTTTACACTTTATCAAAAAATAATTCTATCGTATTAGTAAGAACATCTCTATAACTAAAACTTTTAACTTCATTACCATCAGTTTTAATAATAAATATATAATTATACACTTCTTTTATAATTCCTTCATATTCTTCTTTCTTATTTCTACTACCATTATAAATAATCTTTACATTATTTCCCTTTTTACTATCTATATTATTTTTAATTTTCTCTATTGTCATAATCATCTAGGATACCCAACATACATAGTACCCTTAGTAATAATTCCTCCTATTCCATCAGGACCATATTTAGTTTTATTAAGAATTTTTATCAAATCAATATCTTTATTTTTATCTGAAAAAGCAAGACAAGTAGCAATAATTGCTGGATCAAGTGCATGTATATTAATTCTCTTAGGACTAGAAGCAAAATTAGCCCCAGCTTTTATTAGTTCTTCATAATTAGATTGACAAGCCCCCGCTATTATAATAAGCTTTTCATGAGAATTTTCATACTTTCTAGCAGTCTTAATCGCCGCTACAAATTCATCACTACTTTTATAGCTATTATCTTTTCTTTTTTTACGGTATAATGCATCATGCCCAGTAATAACAATAATATCAGGGTTATATTTATTAAGACTCTCCGTAACAACATTAGATAAATCCTTACCATCAGTACATATTCCATAAGCCTTAATTCTATTCTTTTTATAAAAATTCATACATTTATTCATAAAAGAAAGGTCCTGGTCCAAATGCACAATCTTTCCCGGTAAATAAAAGTATTCATTTCTATCTAGATTCCTAAAATTATCAATCTCCGGAGCGAAATCATCTTTATCATCATCAACATATATTTTTAAATCTTCTTTTGGACTATCTGCATACAATCTAACAACTTCACCCTTAAGTATATAATTGTTATCATCAATAGCTATAATTCTAAATATAATATCATTATCATAAGACTTTCTAGTAACTAAATCACCAATTTGAAACATAATACTCACCCATATAATATTATGTAATAAGCAAAAATATATAACAAAAAATGAGTTATTACTTCAATAACTCATTTGCCAATTCTACAAATACATAATAAGGAATATTTTCACTTCTAGTATTAATATTAAAATTATACTTCTCAAGTACACTTTCTATTATATTTATATCATAATTACATAAATTATTTTTAATAGTTTTTCTTTTAAATCTAAAACTATCTTTAACTATTTTTCTAAAGAAATCTAAATCCTTAACATATTCTAAATTATCCTTTTTAACCATCTTAATAACAGCGGAATCAACCTTAGGTTTAGGTACAAAAGAATTTTTACTAACATTAGTAACTCGTTTAATATCATAAAAATAATTAAGAAAGACAGTAAGTTGTCCATACTCTTTAGTTCCAACAAGAGCACACAATCTATCAGCAACTTCTTTTTGAATCATAATAACAATCTCACAAGCAGGTATCTTTTCTTCAATAATTTTACTTATAATAGGAGTAGTAATATAATATGGTAAATTAGCAACAATATATAAATTATCAAAACAATAATTACTTAAATCATCATTAACATTTCTATTTAAAAAATCGTCAAATATAATAGTATAATTATCATATTCAGCAAGTTCCTTATTTAATATTCTTTCTAATCTAGTATCAATTTCATACAATATTGCTTTGTCAACTTTAGGAAGTAGTTTCTTAGTCAAAGAACCAGCTCCCGGTCCAATTTCAATAACCAAATTATTTTTCTTATATTCAGTAGCATTAACAATTTTATTTACAATATTATCATCCTTCAAGAAGTTTTGACCAAGTGTTTTTTTAAAATCAAAATTATACATATTAATAAAACATCACTACCAATACTTCAGTTATTATAAGAAACAAAGCAAGTAAAGATAGGCCAAGTCCAACCTGATTACAAGTCTTATTTTTATATACTAATGATAAAATAAAACCAACAACCATAAATGCTAATGAAAAGCCAACAAAACCAAATAAATACATTATTCTATCTAATACTTTCGTATACATACCTACAGCACTTATGTCAGTAGTCAAACAATCAAAAGCATCTAAAACTGCTAATGAAGAAAAAATGATACTAAGTATACCCGTGGCATTACTATCACCTTTTTTCTTCTCTCTATATACTCTCGAAGGAATACTATTATTTATATTACTATCTACTAAAACACCACAGTTAACACACACATAAGCATTCTCGTCAAGTTTACTACCGCAATTTCTACAATACATATACTGCCTCCTCTACAACAAATATTTTATCATAATAGTGTACTTTTATCAATAGAAAAAATAGAGTCAAAACTCTATTTACATCTTTAATTATTAAAATAAAATTCTATTTATGATATGTCTCATTATTAATAATTTTAAAGCATCTATATAATTGCTCTAAAAATATTAATCTAAACAAGCCATGTGGAAATGTCATATTTGAAAAGGATAGTTTATAATTAGATCTATTCTTAATATTATTGGAAAGTCCATAAGATCCACCTATTACAAAAGTAATATTAGAGTGAGATATAAAAGTATTATCTAATTTATCAGCAAATTGAGTAGAAGATAGATTTTTACCTTCAATTTCCAAAGTAATTACATAATCTTTATTATCGATATGTTTCATTATCTTAGTTTCTTCTATAGAGGGTATAGAGTCATCAACTTCAATTATTTCAAATTTATGATATTTATTAATTCTTTTAAAATAATCATTTACTCCATCAGTTAAATATTTTTCTTTTATTTTTCCAACACAGATTAGTTTTATCATACATTTATCAACTCAGTTTCTTCATTTTGTTTAGTAATAATTATATTATCTACATGTTTATTATCTTCTTTTAATCTATTTGCTAGTGTTTCGTAAGCAAGCTCTTCAGTATTATTATCCTGTGATAAATGAGCTAACAATATATAATGAGTATTGTCTCCTATAAAAGAAGACAAATACTTAGAAGAATCATAATTGGATAGATGTCCTTTATCAGATAGTATTCTCTGTCTAATATTAAAAGGATATTTTCCATTAGTAAGCATTTCCACATCATGATTAGATTCCATAATATATAAATCTCTATTACTAAGTATATCAAAATATTTTTTATTAATATATCCAGTATCAGTAATATAAACAATTGATTTATTTTCACTACTAATAATATATCCTCTTGAATCAGGAGCATCATGTGAAGTTTTAATCGTAGTAACATGAATGTCTTTAATATCAAACTCATCTTCAAGTAGTTTATAATTATCTATATAATCTAATGTTTTATGCATCACCTCAGTAATATATACTGGAATATTATATTTCTTAGCAAATATTTTTAGGCCCCCTATATGATCAACATGAGTATGGGTAATAAGTATAGCATCAATGTCACCAGGAAATACTCCCAAATCCTCTAATTTTTCCTTTACATATTTTGAAGTATTTCCCAAATCAATAAGTATCTTTGCATTATTACTTTCTATATAAGTAGTATTCCCTTTACTACCAGATGATAAAACAGATACTTTCATCGATACAAACTTAGAGGATTTATCGCAGTAGCATTAGGCCCACCAACTCTTACAGAAAAGTGTAAATGGGTGCCACCATAAGGATTTCCTGAACTAGGCGTAGGTACAACATAACCAGTGTTCCCCATAGCGGCTATTTTTTGACCTCTTACAACAGTTTGACCAATACTAACATAGTATTCTTTTAAATGCATATAAATAGTGTAGTATCCACCAACATTATGATTAACTATAACATAATTGCCTCTTCCCCCATTGCAACGTGTATTGCCTGGATAACATCCACTTTTAGCATCAACAACAACCCCATTATTCGCAGCGTGTATTGGTGAACCATATCCTACATATATATCTAAAGCATCGTGAAAAGAACCCCAACGATATTCAAAATAGGTTGTAATAGTATAAGGCTTTTCCGTTGGCCATGCCCAATAACTTAAATCTGCAACATTAGGAGCATATTTCTCACCCTTAACAATTATTCTATTGACAGGAGGTTTAATTTCAGTAGAATTTGCAATAGTACCAGAACGTAATTGACCATTAACATATTGACTCTTTCTGGTAACTCTATATAAACCATTTTCTCCTTCTCTAATAGTTTCTTGATAACCAATATATTGACTAGAATCATATTGAATCTCAGTATCATATGTTCTTTCTTCTTCACCAACACTATGAACATCAACTGCTACAGATATAACGGGGTTTATAAGACCAACATTAACTTTTTGTCCCTCATATAAAAGATTATTTTCACTAGTAAAATCAGGATTTGCTATTAAAAACTCCTTAACATTTAATTTATGTTTATTAGCAATAGATTCTATTGTGTCTTCTGCTTTAACAGTATAAGTCTCTTTTTTTTCTAAAGTACCATAAAGTAAATATTTACTAAGCTCATCAACATCAACAAAAATCTTCTCATCAGTAGAAATTAAAGTTTCTTTATAAGTAATATTCTCAAGTAAATCAATATTCTCTATCATGCTACCTAAATCTTTAACTTCCTCTTGAGTACCTGCAACAAATTTTTCATACTGTTCCTCATCAACAAAGGCTTTAATAGTATTCTCAACAGCTTCATCAAATACTTTTTTATCTAATACATATAAATTTAAAGTTTTCTTATTATTATCTTCATCATCAGTATTAACAATAGTAATCTGATAACCATGAACAGTAAACTTTTTATTACTAATTATTTTATTATAAATTTCAACATCACTGCTAACAGAAGGACTATAAGTAATATTCTTCTTTATTTCTACTCCTTTAGGAGAATAAACCGTATCAACATCATATTTCTTTTTTAGTTCCTCTTCTTTACTATTTACATAATCATTAAAACTTTCTTTTGAAGAAATACTACCTATAGATTTACCATCCAAATAAACAGTATAAACAGCAGTAGGTTCACTAGTAGCATAAGTAGTAAAAGTTAAGACCAAAACAAATACAGATAGAAATATACAAAACACAATTAACCCCAAATTTATTTTTTTAGTTTGCACTAGCACCATTCTCCTTCCTTATAGATAAAAATGTCGAAGTCTTTTTCTTAAATAACAAATCAATAGTTTTAGTAGGTCCATTTCTGTGTTTTAGTATAATAAGTTGTATAGGATTAGGTACTTCATCACCCACAGGAACTTCAACATCAGGTGCATGTAATGCTGCAACAATATCAGCATCCTGCTCGATAGAACCAGACTCTCTCAAATCACTAAGTACAGGTTTTTTATCTTCTCTTTTTTCAACACTTCTAGATAACTGAGACAAAGCAATAACTGGTACTTCAAGTTCTAAAGCCATAGTTTTAAGTGCTCTAGATATTTCAGATACCTCTTGCTGTCTTGAGCCAGAATATCTTGAAGAAGAATCAATGAGCTGCAAATAGTCGATTATAACAAGTCCAAGGCCTTCGCCCTGAGTAGCAAGTCTTCTACATTTAGCTTTAATTTCACTAGGAGTAACACCACCTGCATCGTGAAAGAATATATTAGTATCAGCTAAAATACTAATAGCCTCATTAAATCTCTTCCAATCATCATTCTCTAGTTTACCAGTACTAAGTTTCTTATTATCAATTTGTCCCAAAGAACTAATCATTCTCATAATAAGTTGCTCCGCAGGCATTTCTAGAGAGAAAATAGCAATATTTTTCTTAGTGCTTTTAGCGGCAGCTAAACCCAAATTAAGAGCAAAAGCAGTTTTACCAACAGCCGGTCTAGCAGCCAATATAATAAGCTGAGTAGGATGAAGTCCTTGAGTTAATGCATCAAGTTCTCCAAAACCAGTAGTAAGTCCATTTAATTTACCACCATTTTTAGCAATAAATTCTAAATCGCTTTGTGCTTTAGATAAAACATCCTGTACTTTTCTAAATTCACTAGTTTTCCTAAACTTTGAAATATTAAGAATTTCTTTTTCGGCCTCATCAATAGTATCAGAAGCACTCATTTCACTATTCGTAGCCTTATTTACTATATCAGTAGCCACTTCAATCATTTTTCTAAGTGTATACTTTTCACTAACCAAACTAATATAGTATTCAATATTAGCGCCAGTGGCAACAGAGTTAACTACTTCGTTTAAATACTGGACACCACCTATCTCATTAAGTCTATTACAATTAATTAAATATGTTGTAATAGAACTAATATCAACCGGAGTATTATTAATATATAAAGTTTTAATAGCATCAAATATTTTTGCATGACTATCTAAATAAAATATAACACTATCAACCTCTTCACATCCTTTTTGAAGAGATTCATATGACCAAAACATTGAACCAAGCAAATTTTTTTCAGCCTCAATATTTTTAGGTAATTCTTTGTTCATCACTTCACCTACTTACTTTTTAATTCAACCCCGAGTTTACAAATAACTTTCTTATGTAAAACAACATCTACATAAAACATTCCAATAGAAGACAAACTATCAGTAATAACAATTTGTTTCTTATCTACTTTATAACCTCTTTTATTAAGTTCTTCGTATATTTGTTTACTAGAAATACTACCAAAGACCTTACCATCTTTACCAGTAGAAACTGTAAAAGATATAACCTCTTTTTCTAATTTATTTTTAATTTCAGTAGCAATTCTAATATTATTTTCTTCATTTATTTTGTTTTGTGTAATCTCTGCATCAAGCCTGTCACTACTAGATTTGGTATATTTAACAGCATATCCATTTTTAATTAAGTAGTTAGTAGCATATCCATCACTAACATCTTTTATTTCGTTTTTCTTTCCCTGTTTCTTTAAATCTTTTAAAAATATAACTTTCATAAATATCCCACCTTCGTACTAATATTATACAATATTTTTAGTCTATTGTCATTATAAAAAGAAAAAAATATAGCCTAAGCTATACTCTTATTTGCAAAATGGAATAAATCCCATGAATCTTGCTCTTTTAACTTGTTCAGCAACATGTCTTTGATGCTTAGCACAAGTACCAGTAAATCTTCTTGGTAAAATTTTACCATTATCATTAACATATTTAGATATAATATTAACATCTTTATAATCTACTGTTTTACCAGCACACATATGACATATTTTTTTTCTTTTCTTACGAAATTCTGCCATGTTTATCCTCCTTTTTTAGAATGGTAAATCATTGTCACTAATTTCTATAGAATCACCAAATGCTTCAAACGGATCTTTTTCAACAGATACTGTTTCCATATTATTACTTGAAGTATCCACCATTGGTGGTTCAGGCAAATTATTAAAACTTGTATTACCAGTAGCACCAGTTCCTTTAGAATCTAAGAAACTAATATTAGAGGCAAGTATTTCAGTAACATAAACCTTTTTACCATCTTTATCATCATAATTTCTTGTTTGAATTCTTCCTTCAACTGCAATTTGATTGCCTTTCTTTTGATACTTAACCAAATTTTCAGCTTGTTTATCCCAAACTACACAGTTAATAAAATCTGCCTCTCTCTCTCCATTAGCATTAGTAAAATTTCTACTTACTGCTACTGAAAACTGACAAACATTTCTGCCTGTTGGAGTAGTTCTAAGTTCAGGATCTTTTGTTAATCTTCCAATTAATATTGCTTTATTCATACTTTTTCTCCTTATTTATCTAAGTTAATAACTAGATGTCTAACAACATTTTCATCGATTCTAGATACTCTATCAAATTCCTTAATAGCGGCATCATCTTTAGCTTCAATGTTGTATAAAAAGTAATATCCAGACTTGAATTTCTTAATTTCATAAGCAAATTCTTTTTGTCCTAACTCTTTAGATAAAGTAATCTTAGCCTTATGATCTGTTAATACTTTTTCAAGTGTCTTAACTGTATTTTTAACAACAGTCTCCTCAACATCAGGTCTTACAATAAACATAATTTCATAATTTTTCATTATTACACCTCCTTTTGGACTAACGGCCTTATTCAGGCAAGGAGCTTTCGCTCACCAAGTATTATAGCAGTTTTGACAAAATATGTAAAGTTTTTTCATTATTTTTTTATTATTTTTTTCACTCCAAGCTTATAATCTTGGAGTATTATTTTGAGCCATTAAGTCTCAAAATAATATATCAACCATATCTATCATATAGAAGCCATAACTACATATACAAAATAATTATATTATTTAAATGCACCATCATCATTAAATATAACATTAATAGAATAATTTTTCATTTTATCTATAACATCTTTTTTATCTTTACCATCAAGTAAAAAAGTCTTATAATTACTTTGTCTACATGGAATAAAAGTATAATTCATATTACCTTCATTATTAATAGTCACAGATAATATTCCCGTATCTTTAGTTTCTTTATTAAATATAAAATCTCCTAAATTATAAGCAATTAACTTATTATTATATATCTCCATACCCTGAAGTACATGAGCATGACTACCAATAACTAAATCAGCTCCCATATCAATATATTCTTTACCAGTAGTAAGTTGAACATCTTCAAGTTCATTTGAATCTTCTTTTCCCCAATGAATTAGTAGTATAACAAAATCACTCTTTTCTTTTTCTTCTTTTATTCTCTTAAGCAACAATTCATTATCATAGCATCTAAATATTCCACTAGAAGTTTCAGTTGCACCAGGAGTAACAATATTCTTTTCAGCTCTACTTGAAGATAAAAAAGATATTTTATAACCATTAGCAATATAGTAAAAAGCAGAACTTGCCTCTTCTATATTAGAGCCGCCGCCAACATGACTAATATCATATTCATCTAAATATTTAATAGTATCAAGAAAAGCATCTTCTCCATAATCATATGCATGATTATTAGCAATAGAAACAATATCAACACCCATTTCATCATATATTTTTAGTCTTTCAGGTCTTGCTCTAAAATTATATAATTTATTAAGTTTAGTTCCTCTATTACTTATAGTAAACTCATTATTAGCAACCATTATATCACTAGATTTCATAATATTGACAACATTATCATCTAGTATACCGTAAACACCTTTACCTCTTGAATCATAATAAGGCATTATATCAAAATTATCTGCTAAAGCTACATCACCAACAAAACTTATAACAGTTTTATCCTTATTATTAATTATCTTTACTTTATCATTATTATCATATATACCATTATATTCATCAAGTAACACTCTATAAGATTTTCCAAAAATATCATGCCATATTTTATTTGTATAACTATTATTAGTATAAGCAGTCAAAATATTATTTAAAGTATCCATACCATACTCATCACATACATACTCTAAAAAATTATTATCTAATTCATTATTAAAAGAGACAATATCCTTAATAATATTATTTTTATTATTTACAGCAGTAGAACAGCCACAACATAGTAAAGAAACAACAATACATAAAAATTTAATAATTTTATTTACCACTATAAACCTCATACCATTCTTTTAACTTACTAGTACCAGAAGATACCAATTTTTTAATAAAGTCCCACCCTATTTTACAGTTATCTTTAACATCTTTAAATATTTCTTTAGCAGTATTACATCCATTTTCATAATTTTTACATATTTCAGTTGAAATATCTAAATATAAAGTAACCAATTTTTCTTTAACGTTATTATATATTTTACTACCATTACTAGAGATTGTTTCTTTATAGCCTGGAATATACTCTTCGATTTTATTATCTATTTTTAAAGCAATACTAATAATTTTAAGCTTTGCAGTACTACTCAAATCATTAAAAGTATGTCCTTTAATTTTACCATCATAAAATATAAAATCAACTATAGTAATAAAATATTCTTTAGCTTTATCTTTAACATTATCCCAAGAATTATTGTTAACTTCATCATACTTTTTTTCAAAGTAATTAACAACATCTTCTTCAGATGTAACAGAATCATTATAGTTATCATCACTATTATCTTTAATATTTACATCATTACTATTTTGATCGTTATCTTCTTTGCTTTCATTTTTTGTATTATTTTCTGTATTATTTTCTTCATTATTTTCATTGTTATTTATTTCAAATTTTTCCATTTTGTCAGTTTTATTCTTAATAATTAAAAAACTTACAGTTGCAATAAACAATACACTAATAGTAACAATTAAAATCAAAATTTTCTTTTTACTCATACACATCACAACAATATAATATCATTAAATCTACAAAAATACAATATTGACATAACAACATATTTAAAGTATTATATATAAATGCAAGGAGTTAGAACATGAAAAAACAATACGTAACTGTAGGAACAGAAACAATTTCAAGTAATATTTTTAGAAAAATATTACGTCCACTAAACAATTATACTTTTAAGCCTACTGGTGGTCTTTGGGCAGCTGAATTTAATAAATATATTATTAGTGATTGGTATGAATATATGATAACTAAGGATTCATATTTACAAACACTAAAAAGTTTTAAAGTAGCAGCCATCTTTACATTAAAAGATGATGCAAAAATACTAACAATAGATTCTTGTAATCAAATTAAAGAATTAGCAAAAAAATATCCATCATATCATCACATATTAGGATTATGCGAGCCACTAACCACCAAAAATAAAATATTTGATTTTGAAGAATTATCAAGAGAATATGATGGTGTTTATATTAATTATTATGGAATAAACTTTTCAAGAGAAATAGAAACTTTTAAAAATTGGAGTATAAATACACTTCTGCTATTTAATATTGACTGCATAGAAAAATATCAAAGTATTAATATAATGCCACAAAATCCATACGATAGCGAAGACTTACCTCAAATAATTAGTACAAGTAATGATAAAACAATAAACAAACCATGTGATATTTACACACACCTATATTTATACACAAAAAACTTATTCAATGAATTATTATCATTTTATCCAAACATAACTGACTATGATAATTACCTCGAAACAATTGCGGAAATTATAAAAAGATGCAAAGTATTAATAACTAACGAAAAATCAAAAGAAATTAAAGAACTATTTAAAACATTAGAAAATGAAAAAATACCATTATTTAATGAAAGGCAAAAAGAAATAGCCATTTACAATATTATTTTAAATTATTTATCAGAATATTTAATTAACAGCAAAGAATTTATAAAAGAATTACCCAAATCTATGATAAAGCAAAGAAAATGGTATGAATTTTAACTTGCTCTATCATAAATAAAATGATATAATCTTTATGCGGAGGAATCATTATGATAGATATAATAGTTGATACTATAATAGATGTATTAAAATTAATACCATTTTTGTTTGTTGCATTTTTATTAATTGAAGTTTTAGAACATAAGTTAACAAACAAAAACAAAAATATTATAACAAAATCAAAAAGACTTGGTCCCGTAATAGGAGCCCTTCTTGGCATCATACCACAATGTGGTTTCTCAGTAATGGGAACAAATCTATACATAACAAGAATAATATCATTAGGTACTCTCTTTTCAATATATTTATCTACAAGTGATGAAATGCTTCCAATACTTATATCAGAAAAAGCAGATATCAAAATTATATTGCAAATAATTTTAATAAAAATATTGTTTGGTATATTCTATGGAGTATTAATAGATTTGACTTTAAGAAAAATAAAGAAAAAGCAAGATAAAACAAACTATGAAATATGTGATAAAGAAAATTGTCATTGCGAAAAAGGAATATTATTATCATCCATCAAACATACCTTAAACATAGTATTATTTTTATTTATTACTACGCTTATAATAAATATAGTGTTTCACTATGTCGGTGAAGACTATTTATCAAAAATCTTACTAAAAGGTACCATACTGGGACCATTTATCACTAGCCTTATTGGACTAATTCCCAATTGCGGAGCTAGTATAATATTAACAGAACTATATTTAAATAATGCTATAAGTTTATCTTCATTAATCGCAGGTTTATTAACTGGTAGTGGAACAGCACTAATAGTATTATTTAAGGAAAATAAAAATATAAAAGAAAACATATTTATAATATGCTTATTATATTCACTAGGAGTAATATCAGGATTAATTTTAGAATTATTAAATATAATAATATAAAATGTAACTATAACATAGCTACATTTTTTTATATTTCAAAACTAGTGTCATCAATAAAATTATAATTAGTTTTATATTTAAGCTCTCTGACTAATCTAAATAATGCTTCATCCTTCATTTTTGTTTCTAACATAATATCAACATCAGTATTATACTTCTTAATAAATTCAATAAACTCTATAAAATCATCACTATTTATATAATCACTATGACTTCTAAAATTCTTTTTACTTTTAGGAGAAGAAAAATGTAATTTAGGTTTAATATTCCAAGTATTAAATATTTTTTTGATATCAATATCACTTTTATTACATTTATAATGATGATAATCAAGTACAATAGGAACATTAATCATATCAGAAATTTTTAAAGTATCACTAACATTAAATACCTTATCATCATTTTCAATAACAATGCATTTCTTTAAATAATCAGGTAATTTATTAAAATTATTAACAAATCTCTTAATAGAATTATTTTTTCCTAAAACGTTACTACCAACATGAAGTATTAGAACCTTATCTTTAATTTTCATCATGTTCAATAATTTATAATGATAATCTAAAATATCAATAGAGTTTTTAACAACATCTTTATTAGTACTATTAAGTACACAGAATTGATCAGGATGAAAATCCACTCTCAAATTATTATCATTAATAATTTTACTAATTCTATTATAATATTTTTCGTACTTAGTAGTATAATTAAATTTTACATCATCTTTAGTAGCAAGTGGAATTATTTTAGAGGACATTCTATAAAAATGAATATTATTTTTAACATTATATTTTAATATTTCTTCTAAACCTAATAAATTAGATTTAATAACATCATCAAGCTTGTCAATATTACATTTATTTAAATACTCACTATAAGTATAAGGACTAGAACTAGTAACATCAATCGCAGTACTAATAGCCACATACCCAAGTCTAACTAACATACAATCACCAATATTAATATTTACATAAAAGAAAATTAAATACATATTTGCATTTATTGAAATATCGTGCTATAATACTAGCAATTTTGAGAGGTGACAAAAATGAGTGAAGAAAAAGCAAAATTAATTAAAGATTTAAATAGTGCAGGAATCGATATAAACTTTATAATACAAGAATCATTTTTAGGATATAAATACAGAAAAAAAGTTAATAAACTTTATGAAGAAAAAGCAGAAACACCAACAAAGTTAATTAAAATGTATTATAGTTTAGCACCAGGTAAGGTTGAATTTGACAAAATGAAAAAAGCATTTATTACAAAATACATTAATAACGAAAGTGAACTTGAGGGAACACACAATAGTATAGAAATAAAAGGACTTAAAGCTATGTATGAATATATACATTCCGATGATGTTAATTATTTATTTGATGTATATACTCTTAAAGATTTAAATGCAAAATTATTTTCATTTACAGAATACCCAGAGTATGCCGGAGATTTTAGAAGATTCGATGTATATCTTCCTGGAACTGGTACAGAACTATCAGAATGGTCTATGATAAGACCTGAATTAAAAAAAATAGATATAGAAATACAAAAATTACTAGAAGATGCAAAAGAATTAAATACTAACTTCTCAACTGATAAATTACTTGAATATCTAGATAATTGTGTAGTTATTGGTTGTAAGTTAATCAAAGTACATCCTTTTGATGATGGTAATGGTCGAACAATAAGAGGATTTATTAACAAATTATTTGAAGACGTTGGATTACCACCAATATACATCAAAGCAAATGAAAGAACAGAGTATCATTTAGCAATGAATAAAGCAAATAATGAAGGAAATTATGATTACATTAAAGGATTCTATAGATATAAAGTATGTGATTCAATAATAGAACTAGATATTAATAATAGAATCAAAAAACAAGATAACGAAAAGAAAAAAATAAAAGAATTAAAAATTAATAGTTAATATCACCCCCCTATGCAAATACATAGAGGGGTTATTTTATATAAAAAAAGTGCTAACTATTTCTAGTTAGCATTTATTACTCTCAGAAGTTAATTTCCGAGTTTCCTATCAATTTGGAGCGGTTTAAATACATCTTACGAACTCGCTCTCTTTCTAAAAATATTATATAGTATATATATTTTATTATCAATAGTTTTAGTGAATATTATTAATAATATCCAATACTCTTTTATGATATTCTGGATTTTCTTCTAAAGCGTCATATATAAATCTTTGCGAGTAATACTTAGAAATTTTCTCATAATCATAGTGTTTTGAATCTGTCCATGAGATTAAAAATATTTTTTTTATATTCTTCTCATTTATAAGATTATTTAATACTTTGTCTAAACTATTATTTCTAAGACAGGCATCTATAGGATATAATATAGCATAATCAAAATTAATATCTGTTTGATACCAAGTTCGTTCTGTATTAAAAGAATCTACTTGATAATAATTTTTAGAAATTTTAAAAGTTTCTCCAGATTTAATTTTCTTTTTCAAGCAGCCAGTCCATCCTAAAAATGGTTCATCATATATATTAGCCATAGAATTTGTTCTAAATAAAATTTTAGATTTAGGGCGATACTTATTAAGAATTGCTATAACTGTCTTATGTTTTTCGTATTGATTAGTTCCAGTAATTAGAACTACTTTTTCATTATTTTCTAAAAAATCCAATACATTTTTAATTAAACTATCTTTATTGTTCATTATTTTCCTCCCAAACTTTGATATTTAATTTCTCATCCACTTTTCCATCATAAACTATTGCAACACTATTAATCGCTCTGCTTAATGCAACATAAATTGCATTTTTGGTATTTATTTTTGATATCTCTTTTTTATCTTTTAAGTAGTTTTCTAAATCTTTTGTCGGATATATTAGAGTTCTATCATATGTACATCCTTTTGTCTCTCTATAATTCAAAGCATTAAAATTTGTATTAACATGTTTAATCTTATTATATCTAAGTTGTATAGGACAATATTTTTTTAAATATGCATTTACATCGTTACTTCTTACAACAAATATACCTTGATGTGTGTTATATGTAATTTCATTGGTTAAGAGATTGTCATATTTTTTATAAAAATTGTTCATAAATATTACAATATCTTTATGACATCTCCTGCAAGTGTTTAGAGTTGTAGTATCTATATAAAAATTTGATTGCTCACAGTTATCTTTTATAAATTCATCAATATTTCCATTGTTATACTTTTTAAATTTAGAATCTACATGTGTGTCATAAACCTTTTGTCTTGGATCTCCAACTAAAAATAAATTTTTTTGATTTTCAGATATCTTTTTAACTATTTCTAAATCATACCCAACTAAATCTTGTACTTCATCAATATATATTGTATCAAAAATTTTTGATATTCTATCAAATACCGAATTATTTGATGTTTCATTGATTTTTAATACAAGTTTAGGTAATTTATCAGAAAAAATATTTTTATTATTATCAAAATAAAATTTATCAAATTCTGTTTCTGAATAACAAATAGGAATACCTTGTTTATTTATATACTTTATTCCCGATTTACCATTCACAAAATTTAAACCATTTATTTCTTTAATTCCCAAATCTTTCTTATATGGATGAATTCCATGTTCTAATAAAAATGAAAACCAAGTTTGTACTACAATATTATCTGGAATATAGCCCTTTTTAGAAATTATTTGTTCTTCTATTTCTTTTCGACATTTAATTGTGTATGTTGTAATCAAAACTCTATTTTGTTGTGCTAAAGCCTTGTTAATAATAAAGGTTGTTTTACCTGTTCCTGCTCCTGCGATTAAAAGATTATTATTCATTTATCGAATCCTCTATATATTTTGGAAATTTTATATTTTGTGTGGTATCAAAAATTTTTAATGCACATTCTGTTTTGTTGTTTACCATATAATAAATTAATTCATCATCTGTGGATTTATTTGTTTCCAAAATTTCATTTAATGTGTCTAAATTATTTGCTCTTAACATGCATGGCTCTAATGTGTCATAATTAAATGTTCCACCATTTTTTGATCTTAAATTTCCTTGCTCTATATGAGTTTCATCATCATAGCAAATCTTAATAAAATTCTTTTCATTTTTTCCTAGATAGTTTTCATATTTATTTTTTAATTGTTCTATATCACCATCATTATCAGTTACTACAATAGTTTCCTTTTCCAAAAGAGTCGATATCTCTAAAAATCTTAAAAAAGTATTTCCAACAGAAATTACATCAATATCATTTTCTATGGGTAATATACCATTCTTATTAAGGTATGCTTTTTGCACTATTAGTTCATCAGCATCTCCCTCAACTAATATTGCTTTTTTACATAATAGAAGTCTCAAAGTATCATATCCTGGCTTCTTTTCAAAAAAATTTATTGTTTCGGGTGTAAGCCTCGAAAATGAAGTGTTTTTATCTTTAGAAAGTAATATTAAGTTTTTGATATTTAGTTTATTAGCAACAAAACTGCTATGTGTAGTTATAAATATTTGCTTTTCGTTATTCAATTTTGTTATTTCGCTAATTAATTTATTCATTTTTGAATATGTTAAATGATTTTCAGGCTCTTCAATTAAAATAATTGAAGATTTATCAGCCTTTCCACTTGTCAAAGATAATTCGATTTTTATTGCTGCTTGAGTTCCTTTACCAACAAAATCAAAGGGAGTAGAATTTATTCTGGTTATCACAGATTTTTCCCAATCAGATTGATTCAAGGATTCAGTGTCTAGTTGTATAGTTGTATTTAATATATGCGTATTTTGACTAAGCTTTTTATTAACATTTGTCATAATTTCATCATTTATAAAGTTATCATTCATTTTTCTGTATAATTGAGAAATACCTACCAATTCTTTTTCTTCTAAATTTTCTTGGATAATTCGGGAAATTTGTACATCATTATTATTTCTAACACTAGAATCAGTATCTATTAAAATTGATTTATAAGGGACAGTTCGACCTGTAACATCTTTGCCAGCAGAATTAATCCATTCTATGTCATAATATTCTATTGGTAGTGAATATGGAGTGCCAAGCGATTTGTATATTTCATAATCCTCGCTATATTTCGAGGCAAATTTAATTTTATAAGTTATGCATGCAACATTTTCATTATCGGAATTTTCTTTTCCTAGTAACATAGGATCCGCATCTTGAAAATATAATTCAATACTACAATCTGGTAATGGAGTATTGATATCAGACTTTATATTGTCTAAATAGTTTTTAATACAATCATTATTAAAGACATCTTGTGTCAGATTATTTTTCAAGTATTTGCCACGAAAGAAGCCAGTTAAACAAAGATTTATTGCTTCTAATATGGTGGTTTTACCAATATCATTCATTCCAACTAAAATATTTAATTGTGAATTACAAGACAATTCATAATCTTTAAAGCATTTAAAGTTATGTATTTTTATTTTATTAATATACATTTATATATCCTCACTAAAATATATTTTTCAATAACATCCAATTGTCATTTTCCATATCTTCTGTATATTCGGTATTACAAATATACAATGATTCATTTTTATCATAATCTCTTACAAAGCCCCAATTAACATTATACTTGTTAGCATATTCCTTTAATGCTTCAAATTTATTTTCTACTTTAATATCAATATTTTTAGATTCACCATCAGCATTTTCTCCACCTTTAGTTTCAATAATCCATATTTTATTATCTTTATCACAAACAATAAAGTCAGGGTAGAAGTGCCATTTATGATTTACTGCATCAACATATACTATTGAAAAATAATCACTAGAGGATTCACCATTTTTATAGAACCATTTTATATTTTCATTATGCTCACAGAAAAATTCAAACATTCTTTCACTTTTAGATTTTATTGTACTATTAGGATAATTCATATAAATAGATTTTTCATATATTGTTGTATCTTTCATTTTAGGATCATACTTAATATAATCCATTTCTGGTGCTTTCCAATCTAAAATTTTTAATTCATCAAATTTCATTTTCATTTGTCTTGATTTTTGTGATACTGCTTCTTGAAAGTCGTGCTTTAAAATATCTTCATTATTAATAACAAAAGCATAAAATTCTATTAACGACAAATCAACAAATTTCTTTGTAAATAATTTTCCTCTAAAAAACATTCTTTCAAGCATTAATCTTGTTCTATCATATCTCATACCAATTTTAGAAGATATTACATTGATTGAATGTCTTAATTCAAATCCATTTTTATTCGTGGTTACAGTTGATGATACTTTAATTCTATTAGCATTTTGTAATTCATCAGAATTAATTCTTACTATTTTATCTTGAACTATATAATTATCAATAGTATCTTTAAACACATATCCGTTTGCTTCTAGTATAGTTTTATTATTCTTCTTGTTTGAAGTTAATTTATATTTTTCTATGTAATATTCATGTAATATATTAAAAGTTTGTCTTTCATCAAAACCATCAAAAGCATTATCAAAAGTTATTTTCTTTAGAGTAAAATTCTTATACTCATTCTTTAAAAATATAACTTTTGTGTCATAAGCATTACTTCCTAATTCTTGTTTAACAGCAGTTTCATATTTCTCATCAAAAGTATAAAGATAACAATTATCTAAAAGTACATTATCATAATGATGAGCTTGTGGCATTCTTCTTATTCTTCCGATTGTTTGAGTTTCAAAATCTTCACTCATATTATCACGGAGTTTAACAAGTATTTTTGCTCTAGGGCAATCCCAACCGGTTGATATTGCTTGTTTCATAATAAGAACTGCTTGATTAGATTCATTATTTTCAATATCTTCAATATTTTCTTTTCTATCTGATAACCAGATTGCTAAATTTTTTCTGTCATATGTATAATTTCTTTCTTCTAGTATTTTTTCTATTTGCTTTATTAAATCATTTGACTTACTTGGTACTTGAATTATAATTAAAGGATTAACTTGTACACCTAATTTAATATATTCATCTTTTATTGCTTTTCTTTTATTGATTGCTAAATCGAGTAAATACTCATGTTCATTTGAAAGAGTAGTTTGATTAGAAACATTTTCATTAATATATAATGCTCTTGTAATTAGACCTGCATTTATTACTTCCAATTCATCAATTTTAATAAATTCAGCTTCTTTATTAGTCTTAGTAGTAGCACTTACTCTAACAATATATTCTGGATTCATGTATTGTAAAATGGCTTCAGCTTTCACTGTTTTATTTAAATGCTCTTCATCAACTATTATGATAAACTTATATCCATTATTGTGAGCTTCACGAACTCTTTCATAAAGATTTTTTCTTTCAGCTTCTTTTAAGGCATTATTATCTTTTTTAGTAATTGTTTCCCAGTTAATAAAAGCAGTATCTTTTGCCTCAAAGCCTTGAAGTAATACATCTTGTATATTTTTAGTATTATGGTGTGGTAAAAATTTAATCATTTTCTTTCTACTTTGTTCTTCTAGATCTCCTTTGCCAGGAGTTAGCCATACAAATACCATTTTGTTATTTTCTTTTAAATATTCTTCAATGTAAGAGAGTAGAATAATAGTTTTACCACTTCCAGTAGGTGCTTGTAATAATACCTCTTTTTTACTTCCAATAGAAGTTGCATCTAATAGTTTATTCACTGTATTTATTTGAAAATCTTTTAATTTAATTCCTTGCATTATTACATTACCTCCTTAATTTCATCTTCAAAATAGTATTCTGGTATGATATACACTTCAATGTTGTTATTTTCAAAAATTTCTTCTTGTTCACTTGTTAAAAGAATATCAGAAGAAATATATACTTTTTCGCATACCTCTAGTTCTTCTTTATTAGTACTAAATTTATCTAATTCTTCTTCATCTAAATAAACTCTAATTTTATTATCATCTATTTCAATTCCATTTTCTAATTGAATAAGATTTTTAATATTTATAAGTAAATTATTATGTAGATTCTCATTTTCTGTATTTATTCTTGGAATATAAGTACAACGATAATATTTTAAATTAGTTTTCAATGCATCATACTTTCCATAACCATTTATAACATTTTTAATTCGTTTATATGTTATTTCTTCGCATATATTATTTTCATTATTTGTACATAAAACAAATTGACGATTTCCATTATCTTCCTTATTTAATTCTAATACTGCTTGTGCAGTACTTCCAGATCCTGCAAAAAAATCTAATACAGTAGCATTCTTATTTTTATGATAATTTATTAATTCCTTTAACATCTTAACTGGTTTTTTTCCACTATTGAATGGTGTATTACCTTCTTGCCTAATATTTCCAAAATCGGCACTAAAATCATAATAATTTGAAATTGGTCTATATTTTTTAGATGTTCCATTATTTAAGTCGTCTAATCTTTCTAGAGGAACACCAGAATAAAATTTTCCACGAGAGGATGTTTCTTTTTGTGGACCAGTAAAATATCTATAACCAAGACCATCTTCTCCTATTCCTTCTACTTTATATAAACAATTAAGACCATCTATTGTTTTTCTGACGCTTAAATATAAGTCAAAAAATTTTCCTGATGTATTTCCTTTTAAAACGGAACCAGAAGCCCATGTTTCTTTCAATAAATTTAGTGAGCCTTTTTGTGCTTTGTTTATTTTCCATTCACCTTGCTTAAATATTGTCACTTTTTTGTTACCCAAAATTATAGTTTGCCCATTTGTTAATTCATCAAATGAATATAGAAACTTATCAATATTATAATTTTCACTAGGTTTTTTAGCTTTAACACTAAGCTTATCTTTGGCGTAAATATAAACATATTCCATAACTGGCTGCCAATCATTTTTTTCATTTAAACTTTTATTATCATATCTAACTTTAATATGATGTGTTGATAATCTATTGCTTTCTCCAAATATTTCATCACATAATAATTTTAATTGTGCTTCTTCATTTTCATCAATTGAAATAAGAATTATTCCACTTTTAGTAAGCAATTCTTTTGCAATACGAATTCTTCTTTCCATAAATGAAAGCCATTTACTATGCTTATATCCGTCTAGTTCATCTATGATTTTATCATTATATATAAAATCTTCCTTTCCAGTATTATAAGGTGGATCAATATAAATTATATCTATCTTTTCTTTATAAGTTTTTTCTAGTAAATATAAACTGTGAAGATTATCTCCTTCTAATAAAAAGTTGAATTTTTCATTTGGATTACACATAATCTCTTTATCTTTAATTTCCTCAAAGGTAGGTATTTGAGTTTCTAATTCTTTGTCAACTCTTTCTTCATGTTCTTCCCAAATAAGTCCATATTTCTTTTTTGTAAGTTCATTTTCAATAAGAGATAAACTATTTAATGTTTCTTCATCGGATATGTTCTTTTTAATTTCACTTAATGTTTTTAACATTTTATCTCTTCTTATTTTTGATAAATTTGTTGTTTCCATTTCATCACTCCTCGTAATTGTAATTCTTGTTAAAAAGCCAAGTAATTCTCCAAGTAATATTATACTATAAAATGCTATTTTTTTCTACAATATGGCTTGAATTCAAGTAAAAAAGCAATACCTTATATTAATATTGTTCTTTATCAAGAACATCTTGTAAAGTTCTTATTTCAGTAAGTACTTTTTCTAATAGTTCTTTGCCATTGTAAATTCTATTCATAATCACAAACATAATTAAGAGCTTTTATTTGTTCTAAAATAGGTGTAATCTCATCTTTATGAATAACATTATCCATATCTTCATTTATAATTTTTCTAATATATGCTGATTGAGATAATCCTAACTTCTTAACTTTATCTTTAAATCTAATTTGTTCTTCTTCATTTATAAATACATTAATTTTTATATTTCTTTTTCTCATTTTTTCATCCTTTCTATATTTTTTAGGGTTTGGGACTTGTCCCATAGGTTAGGCAAATGTTAGGAGTACATTTGCAGTGCTGGCTAAGACAATTTTATTCTATTTATCCTCACACTTTTTCATTAAATATAAGTTCTTTTAATACAATTTCTTCTGCAATATTTTTGTAATTATTCATCTTTTGTACCCACAATAATTGATTTTTTTCTTTTAGGTTCTCATTTAAATTTTTATCTTTTTCAGCAAGTTTATTTATTAAAGATTTTACTTTTTCTTCTGCTTCTTTACCGACTGAAAAAAGAAAAGTATTTAGTTTGTCCTCAATAATTAGTCTTTGATATAAAACTTTATTATTCTTTTTCAGATAGTTAAGTTTTATTAATCCGTATTTGTTAAGATTTATATTTTCATCCTTTGTAATAATTTTTTTCGTTTTTTATCTCTCCATTTCTTTACTTTTGTTATAATTATCTATAAAATCTATATTTTTGGTTTTAATATTATATTTAAAATAGCCAATATCATTATTTGTATCTATAACTTTAATTGTATATCTATCAACTAAATAAATAGCGATAGCATCAGTGTTTAAAGTATCTTTTAAGTAGTTTAAAACTTTATATTGTTCTATTGTATTAACCTGATTTTTAATAATATTATTTTTGTTTAACAATTTCATAATTAGTAAGTCCTTTCTTTAACATATTTCAGTTTTAGGTATTAACATTATTTGGTCTATAATGGTTTCGTTACTATATAAAGGGCAATGTATAATACCATCATAATAAAAATGTTCTGAAGCAAGTGTAAGTAATATCTTTCTTTCATCATTTGAATATTCATTCTTTTCTAACTTTTGAAGTGATAAAACATAGTAGTTTTTAGAATAATTATTAAGTTCATCAGTAGTTATTAACTCTTGATATTTGATACCAATATTATTGTTCTTTAAAATATCATTTAAGTATTCTAAATATTCTTTACAACTTCTAGATATAAATTCATCAGTAAACTTAATATTTTTAATTTCAATGTTGTAGTTTTTATCTCTTGTAATTTCTATTTGTGATACAAGTTTATTTAATATATCTCTTTTCGCTTTACGATTTAAGCTATCCCACATAAAGGAAAAACCAAGTTTATTAAATAACAAATAATCTTCTTCTTTTTTGTAATCAAGTTTTTTAAGTAGTTCTACGGTATATTCTTTAAAGTCATCATTGGGATCTAGTAATTGCTTTTTCTTATTTAATTTCTCAATTTCTTTTTTGATAACTTCGTTTTTATGATTGATAGCATCTACATTTAAGTTTGATGATAAGTACAAATCTACTAACTTCTTTTCTTGAATTTTTAGTTTTTCTATGGCTTTATCAATATCACTTATGTCTTTTGATTTAGTTGAATTTGATACAATTATTTCATTATTCATATCATACATGTATCTAGTTAGTTCATTTAAAACTCTACCTAATTTCTTTTCAATCTTATCAGAGCTATAATGAAGTCCTTTTGCTTTACAATTAACATTCTTACAAGTTAAATGGTAGTATTCTTTTTTGTTTGGTGTTCCACTATATTTATAAGAAATAGTAGAAGATAAAATATTACCACATTCAGGGCATTTAATTAGTGAAGTAAATAAATGTATATGTTCTCCGTAATTAGGATGTTTATTCTTTTCTAAATTCTTTCTAGTAATATTCCAAGTCTTTAAATCAATAATTGGTTCACAATAGTTTTCAACTTTTAGTATATCTTCGGGTTTTCTTTTATATTTACCATATTCAAATATTCCAATATAAATGGAATTAGTTAGTATTTTATAAACTCTATCAGCTTTCCATTTGCCATGTTTTAGATATGCATTATTATCTTTCATAATAGTAGCAATATTTCTTGTTGAATGTCTTTCTTTACATAGTTCAAATATCTCTTTGACAACTTCGGCTTCAATAGGTTCAATTTCTAAATGACCTGTTTCTTTGTTTCTTGTATATCCATAAGGTGCTTTACTAGGGTGGATATGTTCCATAGCCATTTCTTCCATAGCTCTTTTGGTTCTTGCTCCAATTTCTTTTCTTTCTCTTTGACCAAACACTAAATTCATTCCATAAATCATTTCACCATTAGCAGTACTTACATCAAATGGCTCAAGTATTAGTTCTAATTTAACATCGTGTTCTTCTAAATAATTAAGTAGCCAAAAGCCATCATAATTACTTCTTGTAAGTCTATCTACTTTAATAGCAACTAATTTATCAATTTTCTTTGCTTTAATGTCTTTTAATAATCTTTGCATTTCTGGTCTCATTAAATCTTTTCCTGAATGACCGGCATCATTATAAACATCAATAATGTCATAATTTTTCTTTTCACAATATTCTTTAATCATTCTAAGTTGCGAATCAATAGAATAGCCATTATCTTTTTGGTCGTCAGTTGAAACTCTAACATAAACTCCACATCTCACAAAATCATCTCCTTTCTTTTATATTTGAGAGAAGTTATCCTCTCACTTGTTTGGCACTTTATAAGCAAAAAGTTAAGTGTAAAATTACAATTTCTTCAAAATTTTATATATTTCATGCAGTGTATATTTTTAATTATGTTCTTTTACATAAAATTGTTTATTAGATATTTCATTAATTTTGTACTCATAAATAGCGATTTTTTTAGGAGATAATATTAAGTATTCAGTAGGTTCGATAAACTTTAAATTTGTGTTTTCAAGAATTTTAACCTTGCCATTTCTCGTTTTAAAGTCATAGCATTTAATAATATCAATAATAGTTGAGTTAGGTTTTAATGTTTCTATTGTTTTAAAATTAAGCATTAAAAAATGTCCTCCTTCCTAGAAAGAGAACATCTATACATGTCTTCCAAGCTAACAGTGGGTTAGATTTTAGACATTAAAAAACTTACGACACCATAATAGGTTCGTAAGTTGTATTCAATTGGAGCAATGACATGGGTCATTTGCGAAAAAATAGAAACAAGTAATTGATTAAATCAATCTATTAATAGTATAACATATATTATATATTTTAGTATAAATATTTATAATAATTTAAATA
>ERZ773243.54-NODE-54-length-153627-cov-10.497369_pt1 | contig 153627 bp, 180 predicted proteins | sample MGYA00580520_ERZ773243 | MGnify/ENA primary metagenome ERZ773243 (study PRJEB29015, sample SAMEA2737747) | human gut metagenome | biome: human gut; feature: human-associated habitat; material: faeces | place: China | collected 2012 ... | reverse complement strand
AGCAACTGACTCTTAATCAGTGGGTCCAGGGTTCGAATCCCTGAGGGTGTACAAGGAAAAAGGAGGTTTTTGCCTCCTTATTTTGTTGGTTTACAGCAGATTAATTGAATAGATGTTATATGAATTGACATCTAAAGGAGTATCAAAAGATAGTACTAATTACGTCAAACTATGACAAGGTATAGTAAATAGTGACATATTTGTGATACCAATGCGATACTAGGGGGTGATACCGGTGTGATACCAATGTGATACCCGGTGTGATACCAGACGTAAATCTTCCCAATTTCTCCTTATCTACATTTATCAATCATACTTAAAGTAAAAGTATGAACAATGTATCTGTACGGCTCGTCTTTGATAGAAAGCACGTAGCCACCAAAAAACGTCAATCCTCCGTACAAATGGAGGTTACTTATCAGCGGAAACGCAAGTATGTCGGAACTGGCATAAAACTCTATTCCGACCAGTGGGGCAAAGACCTGAAAGTTAAAAATCACCCCCAGTCATTAGTGTTCAACCAAAAGTTGAATGATATGGTGTCTGGGATATATGATTTTGTCTATCAGCTCTCTTCTCAAAACATTCCTTTCACCTTTGAAAGATTGGAACGGTATTTGAACAATTCGGAATCCGGAACCACAAATTCATTTCTGTCCTTTATGGAGAAACGGATATACGAACGACAGGTTACTGATTCAACGAAGCAAAGGCAGAAGTGCGTACTAAAAGCACTGAAAGAATTTGGCAGGATTAAAGATTTTACTGATATTTGTGACGAAAATATCAGAGCATACGATGAATTCGCCAAAAAACGATGCAAATGCCAGTCTTCGGTGTATAATTATCACAAGATACTGAAAGTGTTTGTAAGAGAAGCATACGCGGCTCATTTGATTTCAGAGAACCCATATCAGAATTTCAAATTAGATCGCGGCAAACGTGTAGCAAGAAAGTTCTTGACTAAAGAGGAGCTAGCTAAACTCGAAACTAAACAGATTGATGATATGTGCCTGAATCGTGTGAGAGATCTTTTTCTGTTTTGTTGCTATACTGGTTTGGCGTATGCGGATTTAGCAATTTTCAACTTCAAAGATGCTATAATGACAGACGGAATGTATAGAATACGAGATGAGAGAATAAAAACCGGAACTCCTTATAATATATCACTCATGGATAAAGTCATGAATATATTAAAGAAGTATGAGTTTAAGTTGCCTGTTATATCTAACCAGAAGTACAATTCATATTTAAAAATTCTGGGGGCGTTCTGTGAAATAAAGAAGAAGCTGACGAGTCACGTTGCCCGGCATACCTTTGCCACTACTGTTGCATTAGCCAATGGGGTGAGGATTGAGGTTATTAGCAAAATGCTTGGACATACGAATATCCAGACCACGCAGCTATATGCGCATATATACCAGGCTGAAGTAGACAAAGAGTTTGAACGACTTAATAATATTGTATGAAGATGAAACTTGTCACTGTAAGAGAAGCAGCTGATTTTCTTCGTATATCTTACAGAACAGCTCAACGATACTTGGCTGAAGGAAGAATACCGTACACCAAGCCAGCCGGTAGAGTATTGATAAAGGAGCAAGACTTGATGAACTTCGTCAATATGACGAATAGATAAAATATATGCCTCGGTTACTTTGCGCTGTGTGTCATTTATGACTTACCAAAATAGGTAAAAGCCCAGATTACTGTTTTGACACATGGTATTCACCCTAAGTGACCGGGGTATTTTTCTTTGTTAGAAGAAAACAAATTATGATTTTAGGATAATCAAATCAAAATACATTAAACGAGTACGTTTATACTCTGGTTCTAGGTCCAGTTTCATGTATTCTATTTCATCTGCAATATTTTCAAATATAAATTTGAATCCATTACGCTGATAAAAATCTATCACTTTTTGATGATTGGCGGCATCAACAATAATATAACGGCATCCAGTCTTATTTAATGGATCGATAAACCAACCTTTTATAAAAGACAAGATTTCATCACCAATATGTTTTCCGGCAAAGGAATCAAATACAGCTAATTGTCCAACTAATACAGCTGGATATTGAGAGTTGCGTTTAATATTGGGTATTGGGCGATTTATTTTGTTTTTTATATTTTTAGGTAAGGACGAAACGGGTAACATTGAATTGGATACGGTAAATGCTGCAACTAATTCTAAAGAAGTGTTAGCCTTGACGAAACCGTATGATTTACCAAGTAATTGATTGTTGTAATTTTCAAAATCATTTTTGAAGAAATTTTCAATATCCTTATCGTGAGTGCATGAAAAATCAGAACAGTTCTCTATTAGAGGTCTGCTCCATTCAACAAATTCGCAATTATCTTCGATAAATGTACCCACTATTTGAATTTACGAAGGTTTGATTTTTCCAAAATTCTTTTGGTCATTTCTACTTCACGCGAAAAATCAACGGTCCCTCGTTTTTTCTCATTCTCGCGGGCAATCTTTTCAAATTTTTCTGCGACTTTGCCGGTTAATGTTGGTATTGGTTTGATATAAACTGCCATAAATCAATTGTTTTTACGAGACAAAGATACAACATTAATTTTACTTTTTCTTTCAGCATCATTAAAATCATCTTTCTCAGCACTACTTTTAACACAAAGTTTAGTATCTACAGCAGCATTAACAAGAATACGGTGAATAACATTACTATTACCCACCGTATCGTTAAGTTTAATAGTAGTATTTACAGCACTCCTAACAGAAGCCCTATGGCTCCCCAGATTATGTCATGCCAATCTGCCGCCCCTTTCTTTACCCATTTGTCTAAAACAACTTCTTTGGCGACAAGTATAATCAGAGTGATTAATATGGCACTCCAAACAGGTATAAGGTATTTGAGTACATCATAAATCAAGATACCGGCAATCAGATGCTGGGCACCGTCCATTCTCATGTGGTTAAAGCAGAATTCATCTATTTTCTGCCTAATTCTTTTTAGAAGATCCATGTAATTTTTGAGGTTAATTTTTAATTTTGAGATGATGCTATCATATTAAAACCATTTCATACATGCCAAGGGTTTTGATATGGGTCATAAGATGTTTGAAAGGTTGCCATCTGCCAGTCTGTAAGAGGCTCTTTCTTGTTATCAATTTTTCTCGGAATTTGAGGATTTAATTTTAGCCTGGAAGCGTCTTTTAACCATTGCATAGAATGGTCGTAGTCATCTATTCGTACAGTGCTGATATTGTTCGGAGAAATCAGTTTGTGCAACTCGTATAATGACAGTTGAACCATGTGGCGTTTCAAGTTATAGTTTCTTGGGTCATGGTATCTGATATTCCTTTCCAGTTCCGGTACATCAGCATTGGGGTTGATTATAGGATAATAAATTTTTCCTTTATATTCTACATATTCGTGTTCTGACAATTCATAAGAATTGAGTGAAGGATCATATTCTCCAATCATCCCCCAGCAATCAGATTCCATTGGATTGACTAGACAGTCATAATTATCCATTGTTAGCAAGGTGAAGAATTTGCCTTCATATTCTACAACTTCCCATTCATTGTATGGAACGGTGTCCCACTTGTATGTATCAACCATTTCCCAGGCATTAACTTCCGGAATACGAATATCGTTGAAGTCTACGCCATTGGCGATGTCACATATATATGTCCTTCCTAAGAACTTTGTCACATCTCCGGGACGATAGTTTTTCATCTGGCTATATTGCTCTATTTTTTCTAGGTCAAGTATCTCTTCTGTTTCGTGCCAATAAGAAATAGGACAAGGAGCTTTGTAACCATTGATAGCTTGAATTACCTCGCATATTTTTCCGTCAAAGTAAAAATGACATCCTATAGGATAGCTGACTCTTCGATCATATTCAAAGATGAATTTACCTCGATTTAGTTCGCGTTCAATCTCGTAATTTTCAGTAAGGTAATCCATTATTGATGCTTCAGCGGCTTGTTCTGCCTGCACAAAACAAATATCCTTTCCACGTGTAAGTTGCGATAGAGCATCCTCTGTAATAATACCCAGATAATCGTTTTTGTTTAAAAACCTTCTATACATAATTAATATTCAAAAGTGTTATAGACTGGTGCTGTATATGTTTCAATTGTTGTCTTTTGATTTTGGAACCGTCTCCATGAGTCACAGAGAAACAATACCAATACATAATCCAAGATGTCCGATAAGTGCCCATATTTTTCTTCTTTTCCACCGGTTTTGGGATTTAATACTTTTTTCTTGGATTTGGTGCCGTCAGAGTTCTTCTGCTGATATATCATATCTTCAGTAAATTTACGACACCGTAGGTCTGCCATGAATTTCCAACCGTCAAACCCGTTTAATATAGCGTTGACAAACTCCAACCGGGTACTTTGTGGCGGCTGTTTCTGAAGCAATTTTATACGTGGCCTTAGCACATTGTTTTTCATATTGTCCACTATAATAGTATAGTTGTTGACACCTTCTTCTGTTTGCGTGCTACGTGCTAATCCTGCTGGGTCTCCTGTTATAATTATTCCGCCTATATGCTGATTCTGGAGGTGTTTGTCTCTTATTTTTTGAGATAATTTGGGGGTATTGTTTTCTTTGTTCTCTGGTTTACCTAAGTTTTCTTCCAGCAGATATATTTCTTTCTTCTCATAATTAATCTGCAACTCCATCTCACTCATATATGGAGCGACATTAAAGTCCCATCCTGATATGATTGGTTTCATCGGATCATAAACTTTTTCCCTTAACCGTTCAATAAGATGTTTTTCGCCATCAAAATTCCAATATGCAGCCATAAGATTTGAGTCAACAAAATCCCAGTTTCCATATAAAAGCCTTTCTCGTGTTGCTCGATCCGTAATTTTGTTTAAGGCAGCGACATAGGTCTGTACAAACTGAATATCCGGATTATCAAAAACAGAGAATGGTACGTATGCCTCGCCTTCTTTGCATAATACAGGATTTCCTTCATCGTCTTGTACAAAACGCGAACGTACCCAATTAATACAAGGGTTGGTTGACATCATCATTCTGGCAGTCTTAAATGTTTCTGCTGTGCGCCAACGAAGACGAGAAAATAATACTTCAATAGCTCTTTCTGAAATTTCTGATACCTCATCTATGAATGCAATAGTATATTCTGAAGACCCGAAACGTTCAAAGTTAGGGTCTGAAGGTAAGTCAACCATTTCTTGCATGATGATGACTGAATCATTCCAAAATGTCAATATCCCATCAAGGTTGTTTATTTTGTAATTCACTCCTTCTTTTAGCCCCCATTCCTTACATACTTTTTTTATGGTATTCCAAGTAGAACCTTTTAGGCTCTTTAAGGTTTTACGAGCTACAACGGCACGTATATCCGGAAATCTCATGCAGCTACTAACAAGCCAACAACTTCCTAAGTAAGACTTTCCACCTCCGGCTGCACCGCCTCCTAAAATAAGTTGTGGTAGATTCTCAGAGCCGCATGATGTGCAATATGGTTTATATTGTGGGTTGCCTTTAATATCATGTCCGACCATTTTTTGTGATATATGCCCTCCACAATGAGGGCAATAGTCGGGTTGAAGTAATTTCCATAATTCATATTGTTTGGGAGATGGCTTGAAATCAATTTTTATGTTTGGTGCTTTTAATCCTACAGCCATATTGTTAATTTAAAACAATAAATGGGAATCCGTACAGTAAGACAGATTCCCATTCGTATGGAAGATATGATTGTGAGTAAAGAAGTAAGAAATCAATTTTGTGCTTCGTTATAGATGCGTTCAACTACAGCCCACATTTCATCTGGCATTTGCTGTTCTGCGATAGCTTCACAAGACCTACGCATATAATCCAGTTCTTCTTTAGAAAATTCTACCACTAATGGGGTTTCCGCGTCTTTTTGAACGTTCCATTCAATTCGCTTTTCTTCCTTTTTTTCTACTATTTCATAGTCCTTTCTGTCTTGCTCTGAAATAGCAATTTTCCGGGCGATAGACTTTTTCAAATTAAAATCCATAAAATTTCCCCGTTCTGGAAAAATAGAAGGAATAAGCAATCTATCTTTAATATGTAAATCCATAACTTCTTAATGTTTTATCAAGAATAGTCTTTTGCTATAGAGGTGGTTGTTATAAATGATATGATTTTTTGATTTTAACAAGAAATATTGTTATTAGCATTGTAATTATTGCCGATAGATAAATCTTATCTTTATGTAAATCCCACCAATTTAGTTCTATAGTCTTTCCTGATGATTTGCTAAGTTCATTAACCCTTTGGTATAGAGAGTCTAGCTTGGATGATATTTGTGAAACGGATATTGATAATGTTTCAGCTGATTCTGTATGCTCGGTATCTTGTTTGTTTATACTAGTTATGCTTTGCTTTATTGGATATTGTTTCCCGGTAGAGTCTGGCATTGACAAATACACAGTTTTATTTTCTAACTTTAAATTACTCAATTTGTCTGCCGTTACTTTAGATTGTTTGTCAATATCCATGTGAAGAGAATCCAGTGAGTTGCGGAGTTGTTGCAATTCACTGGAGTAATCTATCTGTTGTTGATGCTCCATATTTTTAGAAGTAGCGCATGAACCGAGTAACAGAATACAAAGAATACAACTTATGATAGTAATTGGTTTCATACAATACTGATAGTAATTGGTTCCCCTCTTTTTTGTGCCTCTTCAATCTTTTTGTTAAGGCAATCAGAAGTATATCTTGATTCAGATAATCGACCTACCGCTGAATTTTTTCCCACTAAAATACAACCGGCACTGTCTGCGGCAGTATTGCCACTATGTATGAGAATACCTTCAAAATGGGGAACATTTAATAATCTTGGAAGATTACGACCGAATTTGGGAGACCAGTTATAGATTATATTATAGGTACCATACGGAATTGCTGACTCTCCATAAACCTTTTTCTCTCCATTATCGAATATTCCATTTTTATTTTTATCAACTATCTTGTCTTCTAGGGTATTACAGAAGAATTCATTATTGATATATAGTCTGCCAATAGTATAAGTCTCTTTTGGCCATAGACGTTCTAATCTTAATTCCATAGTCTTAATCTTTTATTTGTGATAGTAATGTGGCTACTTTTATGCCACTGCTTCTGATATGTTTTCCAACCAGTTGTTTGTCCATCTTTTTGCCATTACAAAACGATAATCCAATAATTCCGGCAGGCTTTTCCCCATCATACAATGTCAATAAGGCTATTTCGCTAATATCGTTAGCTTGAAATTTGTAATATAAGCGTTGGTCTATTTTTTTAATGTCGTCCAACCCACCATAAAAATATCCATCGTCCAATACTTTTGCCACAAGTTTGTATTTTGATAAGCTAAAATCCGCATAGTCTTCGTCAACGTTTGATATACTATCCCTAACTTCTTCAATTCGCATCGAACCGAAAAGGAATGGCAATCCTGTTGTCAGATTTTTACTTCCATTATGAAATTCTATTAACCATGCCCGGTCAGCATTAGTGGTAAATATCATTTTAGATAAAATATGGCGAATATTGGAATCCGCAGATAACCTTGTATTTACTAGATGGTCATGTTGGGCAGTTGTTATTTCGGACATACGATCCAAAAGATACTTTGGATTTAATGCGAAAAATATGATATAACCACTTAAAAACAACAGAAATAGTCCTTTTATAATGCTGAAAAAGCCATATCTCTTTTGTAGGTTAAGCAATTTTTGAAGCCATCCGATGCCTTTATCCAACTGTTCCATATTAATGTGAAGTAATTTGTACTGATTGGATTGGGATAAACCATTCTAGTTCATTTGCAAATGGCTCATTCAAGCGTACCCATACGCCTTTTGTTTTTTGATTTTGATTCTTTTTAATAATAACCCCATCCCTTCCAATTAACTTTTTCAATTTCCATTCTTTCAATAAAGGAGAGGCAATGATTGTAATTTTTCGTCCTACCATTTGTTCTTTTATTCAACATTATTATCATTATTAGATTGAGGAACAATGACATTGAAAACAATACCAGAGTCACCGTTACCTTTCAATTCAACTTTACTTTCTTGTGCTACCTTTACTGGATACATTTCCATTAAGGCTTTTGATGCTTGCACAGCTACAGAACGTAATGGAGCTGGTGATAGCTCTGTGCCTCTTCGATCTGTATATTTTGCTGTGGAAGTTTCGTCTATAATATGTAGTAGCTTTTCTGTTAGACGAGCTTTTAGATCGGCTGTTTCATAATTCGCGATAGTTCGCAATTGATTGATATAGTCCTGTACATCATCCCGCGCCATTAATTGTTTTGCCTTTCTTAAAGAGGTATGACTGGAATCATAGAATATATCTTCGTAGCATTTGCGGGCATTTCCAGCATAAGGGTCACAGCCGAAAATGAACAGCTCACAAAAATCAATTTCTTGTTTATTCAACGATTCTGGTTTCTTTAGTTCCATTCTTTAATTGTATTAAAGCCCAGCCGATATGTTCAACTGGGCTTGGTTTACTAAGAATAGCTAGGAAAGACTTTATGAGTTTGTTTTTTCAACATTACTTTCTAATAAATCTTGCATAACAACCCGCCTGAATAGGTCTTTGAGTCCATCTAGCATACTTTCTATATCTGCAATATTCTGTAACTTATCCCGATTAAAATTTATTTGTAAATCATATCCGGAAATTTCCATAATAGTTTCATGGGTATCTTCGGTTTGTACAGCTAGAATTCTTCGGTCTGAAAGAGTATTGAACACTACTTCTGGTTCCAGTCCAATTGATTGCGCTTGTTGCTTTTCTTCTTCTGTTACCATATTTTATATTTTGAAATGAACACGTGATTTTTCTGTTTTGGTCATAACCATACTACCATCATCTATGCCGGAAGCATTACGCATCCTTTGGGAACATACCATAGCCACATTGGTCGTTGCTGTTACATCAGCATCTGCATCATGGGCATCATCTAGTTCGATACCAAATTTTTCTGCCATAATTTCCAATTTATAACTGCTCATGCCATCTAAATGAGATAAAGCCAATTGTCCTAAAACGATTGTGTCTATATATAAAGGCTGGAAGTGCCCATAGAAATCTGTTTCTCCTCTCATTAATTTGGCAAATTCTTTCATTTGTCCTCCATATTCCATTAACTGTTGCATGAATCCTATATCAAATCCAATGTTTTGACCAATTAAGAAGGGTTTTATGTTGCGACCTTTTGATAATATGTTTTTGCGGATAAAATCAATAACCTCTGCCGCAACTTGCTTGATGTCCATACCAAAAGATTCTAACATATCCATTGTTATGGCGGAATAAGTCAGAGCTTTTTCTTCATATTTCATGGGCTGTTCATCGTCTTTATCAAATTTACTCTTCAATACTTTACGTTTAGCCACACCTTTATCCGGCTGTTTATTATATGGGGATATGTATTTTACATATCTGTCAATTGTTTCAAAAGTATCTATACGTACTGCATGGATTGCAATCTGGGTACATGCGCAATCTTGGCAGTCCAAACCGCCAGTCTCAAAGTCTAAGGTAAAAGCCACGATAATTGGCTTTTCGTTATTAGGAGTTGCCATATTATTTTAATAAACTTAGTGTGAGTTGTTTAACTTTCTGTTTAAATTCTTCGAGTGAATAATTATTATGAATAACATAATCATATTCATTTAAAGGTATCTCTATACGATTCAAATCGCGTTCACATCGCTGTTGGTCGATTCCACAATTTATACGATCATCCATACTTCTGTCGATGTATACAGAAAATATAATAAATGAGTTTGGAAATTTTTCTTTTAAATATATCAGACCTTTTTCATCAATTACGTATGTACATATCTTCTGCTTTGCCTGTTGCAATGTAGCCCAATATTCATGTTCGCCGAATTGTGTATAAGCTATCATTTCAGACATTTGGGGCTTGTCTTCAGGGGTTACAAACCAATGTTCTTTTCCATTTGTTTCTTCTTCCCTCATGGGACGTGTTGTATATGATACTATTGTTGGAATGCCGTTTTCAGACATGATGTTTGCCATTGTTGTCTTACCGCTTCCAGATGGTCCGACAATAGTTATAATAACTGGTATATTTGCTTTTATTTTCATAATATGTCTATAATTGAAGATTTATATAACTGAAGATTGTTTCCACCTGTATAGTCACTGTATTTAACTTGGGCGGAACATATAAGCATTTTGTTCTTTGCACTGCTAAGAGAACCACTCTTACAAAGTGTTGCCCGGACATTCATCCATTCATCATTCCAGATGACCATTTCTACCAGGTCATTGTTTTGTTGAAGTAAAAGTTTGCAGAAAACTCGATTCTCACCTGTTTTCTTGTCTTTAAACTTTTTCTCCTCAATATCTACAATGTTAGCACAAATAGCAACGCGTTTTCCATCATAATCGGGGTCTTGTATGTTTTTTAAAAGTGCCCAAGATGCTTTTCCTTTTATTTTGGGCTTTGCTTCTGAATTGTCATAAATACGTTTATAGTCGATAGCTCCAATGCCACTAATTGCGATTTGCTGTTGACTCCAGAAATAATGTTTGTTTCTCAAATCTTCCGGTATATCTTTTTCGGATATTTCAAAACCTAAACATTTTGCGGCTTTTTCTAAAATGGCATATCGTTCTATGACTGATTGGGCATTTTCTACTTTGTCAAAACATCCGGATAATATTAAATGACGGACATGTCTTGCATTAACTGGGCATTTAGTAGATTCATTCGGGTTGTCTGGATCATCCCAATATTTGTACAGCTTTAATTTATACCGGAATATTCGTTCTATAAAGTTTTCAATAGAACTAAATTCTCCGCGTACATTTCGTTCGTTTATAATCCATTCTGTAGCTTTAGTTCCCAACATTTTAATACGAGAAAGAGACCAAAAAATTTTATTGGTTTCATAGTCTGTAATAAAGGTTCCGCCACTTACATTTATATCTGGTGGAACTATTTTTGCTTCACTGCATAGTTCCATCTCACTCATTAATGTAGGAATTTCATCATCTTTAGCCCATTGAAGAGCTATGGTATAAAAAGCTGTAGGGTAATTGGCTTTGAGGTAGGCTCCGGCATAGGCGGTAACAGCGTAAGCGGTTGCATGACTTTTGTTAAAAAGATAACCACCAGCTACCTCAAACATGTGCCATATTGCTTCTGCATCTTCTTTTGGGCAACCATTTTCATTAGCTCCGGCCATAAACTTGTCTCGTAAGGCAAGAATCTTATCTACTTTTTTCTTGGATATAAGTTTTACCAATTTGACACCTTCACCTAAACTGAATTTTCCAACTTCGCGTGCAATCTGTGCTAGCTGTTCCTGGTAACACAGCACACCATAAGTATTCTTCATGGCATTGTATGTTCCCCATAGATATACAGGATCTGCATCTCCCAATTTGCAGTCTACATATTTATCTGTAGATCCGGAATCTAGTGTTGCTGGACGAAATAAGGCATTGGCTGCGATTAAATCTTCAATTTTATCTGGTTGCATACTTACCAAAAATTTAGTCATCCCTTTAGATGAAAACTGGAAGATATTTTGGGTGTATCCCTTTTGCAGTAGTTGATATACTTTAGGATCATCTAGTCCGCTTTGCACGATATTTTGAAAAGTAATATCGGTATGATATTTATCATTACATATATTGATGACAGCTTGTAGTTTTGACAATTCCTTAATACCAAGACAGTCATTTTTTAGTAATCCCTGTTCGTCTAATGAATAACCGTCAAATTCAGAAATCAACACACCGTCTATTTTTTTTATAGGAGTAAAATCAAAGCATTCCAAATCTTTTCCATCTTTTGAATCTGGGGTTACTAGTAGGGCAGAGGCATGAACTGATGAAGAACGAGGTTGTCCCATCAAAGTACGAATATCTTCAATTACTTGTGGGTATTCCATTATGAAGCTATGTACCTTTTTATTAGTAGCAGCCATTGTAAACAGGTCTGTCCAGCTCATATTGTCATCTTCAAATATAGCTGTGATATAATTTACAATATTTACCGGTACTCGATGTACACGCGCTACATCTTTAAGCACTGCTTTCAACTTTAAAGTCGTAAAGGTTCCGGCAGAAAACACACGTTGTTTACCATCATGGTTATAACGGCGTTCAATATACTCTTTTACCTCTTGTCTACGGTCTGATTGGAAGTCTACATCCACATCTGGAAGGGAACCGCCAGTTCCTTGTAAATAGCCCCTGTCCACAAAACAGTCTAACGTTTGTACAGGAACATGACTTGTTTTATTTATGATTGATATGACTTTCATATATTCCTTTATAATCGTTTTCCATAAAAATTCCCATTTGATCTGTATGCCCTCTCAAAATCAATTAGAGCATATTCTGGAATAATCATTTGTTTGGTGATAAAAGCATCTGAAACGATGCCTTCCAGCGTTCTACATCGGCTAAGGGCTACATATAGTTGTCCAGGACAAAAAGTATGTGATACATGAATGATAATTTTATCGAATGTAAGTCCTTGGCTTTTATGAATGGTAATAGCCCATGCCAATGTTAATGGGAATTGAGTACATGAACCAATTTCTTCTTTTACAATCTCATTATCTTTTAATGTATATTGCGTATTACTCCATGTATAACGTTCAAATTTGATAGTCCGGCCATTATCCATACGTACTGTAATTACGTTATCTTCTAATGCGGTCACAATTCCAAGCATACCATTATAATAACCCTTTAATGAGTCGTTAACCAATGACATAACTCTTGCCCCAACTCGAAGTTTTAAATGTAAATCACATGGTATAGATGATTCTGGGAACTTGTCCTTGATAACTATATCATAGTTCCGTATCTCTTGTTCCCCTAACTTATCAGCATTAATTTTCTCAACATCAGCTTTGTGTGTACAAATATGGATGTATTCACCATTATAACTGTTACTGATTTTGCGGTCTTTCAATTCGCTTAATAAATCCAGTTCATCGGATGTTACTTGATAATTACGAATATTGTTGAGTACATTGATAAATTCTGGTTCTGTCTGCCTAAATATTTTTGTTAGCTCTACAATGTGGAAACCTGTGCGTTTGAAAACTAAAGCGTTGAAAAAGAAAAAGCCATCATAAAAGTCAGACAATATTTCTCTTTCTTGTTTCTTTGTTACTGGAGGCAATTGAAAAAGATCGCCAAACATTACCACCTGTACACCGCCAAATGGTTCATCGCTTTCGTAAATCCACCTTAGCTTGCGATCAATAGTGTCCAGTATATCTGGGCGTACCATACTTATTTCATCAATAATCAGCAATTCCATTTTGAGTAATAGTTCTACCTTGTATTCTGAAAATTTGTTTTCCAGTCGGTCATAAGGTGTAATAGGTCCAAAAGGAATGCCAAATAGACTATGCAATGTAACGCCTCCTGCATTAATCGCTGCTACGCCTGTTGGGGCAGCTACAATGCAATTCTTTCCGGATTTTTCAATTAGATATTTTAGAAATGTAGTCTTTCCAGAACCGGCTTTACCTGTTACGAATACATTATTCTCATCGTTATGAATGAGATTCATAATTTTTTGCATCTCTTCTGTCAAAATCATATCTTCCATACCTTTTTATTTTTCGATTTTTACATATAAATTGCAATGACAAACATCATGCTCTCTATACGAACTGCATGGACATCGTTTGTCTTCAGAATCATTGTGACATGGACATTCGCCATTATTGGCTTCACATCTTTTGAAGATGGCATTAACCACTTTGTCATTAGGGTTTAAATCCCATCCTACTTTTCTTAAAATTGGAATCATAATCAAATTTCGTTTAGAGTAAATAAAAGATCTCGATTATCAAATTGAATATCATCGTCAGTTTGCAGTTCATCTGCATATACTACAATAGGATCATCCATTCCTGCACGTTTCACAAGTAACTGTGCGTCTTTGTCTATTTTATAAGTTTTATGATTTTCTAATGTTACTTCGATGTATTGATTGGAATCTACGTCATCTCCAATAATGGTGACATCTGAAGGGTATAGTCCGGCACGTTCTGGAAGAAGGAAGCGTTCAAATAACAAATCGTATTTTATTGGATCTATAAGTGTTATTCCCAATAGGTATAAAACTAGACATCCTCCAGCAGAACCACGTCCGCATCCCACTAATATTCCATTTTTGCGTGCCCAATTAACAGTATCATATTGTACGAGCATGTAATCTACGTTGTTGGTTGATTCCAATACATAAATCTCATAATCTAATTGTTTGCGATATATATCTTCTTTACCTTTGGGGACCAGTTTGTTGAACCCATCTTCCAGCAAATCCAAAAACATTTCATGCCGGTTGGCGTACTTTGATTTTTCATTGTCAGTCATGTCGTATTGAGGCATAAAGTTGCGTTCAATCTCATATCTTGCTTTTGCTCCTTTAGCAATCTTGACAGTATTTTCACATGCCCAATTGAATATATCCTCTATGTCCCATTTGTGTTCATCAAACAAGCCAGACATAGTGGTCCAATGTTCATCCAAATCTTTAAAATATTGGTCATCACTTTGTTCATGCGCCGCTCCTTCAGCAATTTTGTTAAGGATGATTTTGTTTTTTGCATCATCTTTGTCCAAATAATAGCAGTCACAAATTAATACTGGAGGTAGATCGCCTGTATCATATATGTAGTCAAAGTAACATTTTGTGGCATCTAGTACTTTAATATCAATACGTTCAGCTTTGAATTCCGATAAATCTAATTGATAAAAGCAATCGTCAAAACTATCGAAAAAACGGTCAAGATTATTTCCTATTTCTTTCAACCAAAATGACGCGTATTTGCTAAATACAATTATATTACCGGTTCCATGTTTTAGAAGATCTTGTAAATCAATGATTTTATTTTCAGAATCTACATTAATACATTTTTGAATTCTAAGCAAATTTTGAAGTCCTTCTTGTGACTGACAGTATATTTTGGCATCTATCTTTTCGATACCATCAGTGAATGTAAGTGAATATCCAAACACCCATTGAATGCCAGCAGCTTCACATTCTTTTTGAAGAATAAGGGTTGCTGCCATTGTATTGTAATCGCAAATACCTAATGCGGATTGCCCTAAGTATTTGGCTTTTTTTATCCAATCTGTTAGCGAGAAACTTCCATTGAGCAATTCAAAAGGGGTATGTATGCCTAGGTTTACAAATTCTTGGGCATGGTTTAATGGCTTCCTATCGCCTACATACTTTAAAATTTGAAATTCAAAATCTTTTCTTGTATCGTAATAATACCAGTTGTCTCCAAATTGAAATACTATATAATTAATGCCTTCTTCTTGTAATGTTTGGATGTTTTCCATTGTATTGAACTTGATGTTGTTGTCAGCATCAGTACGGAAGATGGACTTAATCATACTGGTATCTTCATAGTACATTTTACCAAAGCCCGTGATTTCAATAACATCTTCATCTATGATATTGAAACACATCTTATTATTATCTAGCCAATTTAATAAATCAGGATTCATATTTGAATTTTGTTTAATTTATATTCGGTTAAAGTTTTCAGTCCGAAAGCGAACGTATCATATATTTCCCAAAAGTCCATACTGTCAAAATCTTGACTGGAGTTCTCAATATCAGCAACGTAGCAATCAAAATATTCATTTAGTTGTTCACCTGTTTTCTTTATAGCTTCTACTGCATCTCCATCATACCCAATGACAATTGTATGAACCCCTTTTGTCTGTAATTTATATATTTGTGTATCAGAGATTTTCTTCCCGAACGTAGCAACAACAGCCACAGATGGGTTATTATACAGGTTTAATTTTCGCGTAAGTGCAATGACATCAAACACTCCTTCTACAAGAATTACGGTATCTGTTTCGTCTTCAATTATACTATCATAGTTGTATAATAATTTGACAAAATCGTTTTCAGTGCTATTCCTATAACGCATTATTTGGAATTTTCCATTATGACTTGCTTTACGGTTGTATTCATCAATATCAGCTTTATCCCAAATATGCCGGGAAATATACCCAACAATATCTCCATTGTCTATAATCGGAAATATTACATAATCATCAAACTTGAAGTTCATGTTACGTGTAGTGCCAACAGGAAAGAAATCGTAATCTTCTTCAATAAATCCACGTTTTCTTAAATACCGATTAAAATGAGTGCGCTTATAATATTCAGGCATTTCCACAACACACAGAGAGTCATCTATTTCCCTGTCATCGTTTTCCAGAAAAGAGAAATCATTAATTTTTTTATCTCCATCAAGATCAAAAGTATCTGTTATAATTAAGTCCTGACGGCCTATATCTGTTAGCAATTGTTCTAATGTCTGGGTTGAACGTCCACACGAAAAGCAGTGTGCCATAAAAGGCTTTTTCCTTTCGGTTGCTTTACCTATATATATACCGTATTTCCCCCCTTCATGCCCACAATAGGGGCACTGGGGGACAATCAAGTTCTTTCCGCTACCATCCGGTTTTGCATGTAGTTCAATAGAAAGTTCTTGGATTATATACTCTTTTTCTTCTTTACTCAATTCCATATTACGCAACTTTGCTGATATTTAATGTTCTTGCTCTGTCATAAAAACATTCGTTATCATAATCAGTAGCAATTTTAAATGGGTCTCCTTTTTTGAAGAATCGTGATTTTGCAACATTTAGGCGCATGACATTTTCGCGCATTTCATTGATGCTTTGATTAAGAGTAATAAGATGAGTCATTGGTCTGCTCAAACCTTTGGCTTCTGAACAATTATATTCAGTCAATACATTTTGTTCATCGTTAAGCCACTCTCTATTTTCTATAGTTGCCTGATAAGTCACAACCATCCAGACATTTTCGTCACCTGCCAAGTCCTTTAAATCATTAGCTACAGCAACTCGTTTGTGGCGTTCTCCATTTTCTGACCACCTACGTCCGCTGGAATCTGTTAACAAATCCATAGAATCTATGATAACAACATCTGGAGATATACCATAGATTTTTTTGTATTCAGCAATACCATTTTTTATATCAATGGTGGACACTTGATTAGCGAACTTTGGAAAGGATTTGACCTTTAGGGTACCAGACATTGCCTTGATTTCTTGTATCATTCGTTCTAATTCCCGGTCTTTTAGTGTACCAGTACTATAACGATAAGAATTACAGGAAACTAGTGACGCGGCATAAGCATCCACAACTTCATCTTCAGAACCTTCTAACTGGAAATGAAGTACGTTTAATCCGTCTATTTGAGAGGCGCATTTTCCAATCCAACGTGCGGCATGACTTTTCCCAACACCAGTAGGGGCCAAGAGGCATGTTAATTGAGTACGTAAATCTCGTCCACCGTTCATTTCATCCAGACCATCAATATAAAATCTGGTGATTGGTTTAAATCTTGACTCTTGATTGTGTTTTTCTCTATTACGCCTAAAACGGGATTCAAAGGTTTCGACTACATCAACAAAAGAGTTTTGACGCAAGCTGAAATCATTTTGCCATTCTGCAAATGATTGGAGCAACTTCATTGCTTTGTCACGATCCTGTTTTGCATAAAGTTCACCTATCTCTTTGTAAGTCTTTTGAAATTTTACTTGTCTTAGATAATTTTCAAACTGTTCCAATATAATTTCCGGCTCAACTCCTTCGGCGCAGTCTTTTATATCTTCTAAAAGTGCTGAAACCTCTCTGTTGACAGAAACTATCTGGCTGATAATATTAAGGGTAGGGGATGATTTGTGTTCTGCGAAGTATTTGCACAGATACCCCTGCAATGCTTGAAAATCTCTACCAGGCAGGTACGATTTCTGCATATATTCACACACTAAGCTACATACATAGTCGTATGTAAAACAAGCGTAATATAATTCAAATAAGAAATCTTCTGTTAATACGTTATCTTCTTTCGCCATATTCTTCGAGTCTTATTCGGTATAACTCTGGATATTTTATCGCGGTTTCTTGCTTGCATTTCTCAACATTTGTGCATATTTGACATGCTGGAGAGAATGGACTCCACATCAATGTGGATGTAGAGCATATTAGAAACCCAATATCTGTGTTGATACTCCGTTTCTTAGTGCATTCCTCAGATGGCATATAAATATACTTAGACTGAGGATGCTCTTTTTTACAGATTAGTGAATTTAGATAGGCTCTGGTTAGATTGGCTTCAGATAACCATTGGTCTTCCAGATATTGCTTGGATTTGGAAGACATTGATAGATATTTTTGAAGAGCGGTAGTCCCAAATGTTTTTGGAGCTAATGTACGTTGATATTGGGCATTCCTGTTTTTATGAAGCTGGAATACGCAATAGTCTACAAGTCGTGAAGTATTAAATTCTCCACCACAAATTTGAGTAAAGTTGACAATAAATTTGGATAGTTGGCGTTTGGCTTGCCCTCCCTCTGGGAATGAGAAGGAGGGGTCTACCAAACGCTTGGCTATTTCTGTATATACTGTCTTAATCTGTTTCGTCAGTCGTTCTTCTTTTTCCATCACGAGTCAATAGTTGTTGAAGTTGTTGACGCGCCAAGAATAATCGACTTTTGACAGTTTCGATATTGCGAGATTCTAAGGCACCGTTCCGATATTCGATTTCGGCAATTTCTTTGAGTTTATATCCTGCCTGTTGATACAAAAGTGCGCTTCTGTATTGTGGTTTCAACTGTTTTAATGCAGCTAAAACATCATCACTGTATAACTCTTGATAATTGTCAATACCCATTACGTTAGAGCTTACTTCGTCAAAATCTACAATAGATTCACTGGAAGAAAATGTTTCCACATCGTTATCATCACTCAACATGTCTTGATGCCTTTTTTTACGTTGATCCAAATCAAAAACACATCGTTTGGTTACAATATGGAGCCATGTTTGTACAGAACGCTCTGGATTATATGTCTCGATATATTTATACATGTTGGTAAGCACTTCTATGTAATTGTCTTCTATGTCAGAAGGATTAAAAGTATAGCGCATACATAACTTGTATATCATTCGGTTGTACGGTGTTACGTATTTATCAAATAGGGCTTTTCGCCGTGCAGCTACTTCATCACTTATTATTATGGGTTCTGTGGTAACTGCTGAGTATGTCTCTTCCACGCCTCTTGAACATTGAGCACAAACAAGTGATCCGAGTTCATCAATTTGTGGACCTTACAATACTTCTTCCACTTATTATTACTAGAGATAAAATTACTTCTTACCTCGTTGTCTGTTGGCTGGGGTTGTTTACTAAGGAATTCGTAAAAATCTCCTAGCAAGCTTCCTAGCATCATTAAATGGGGCTGGCCTTCTCTTTGTTGCCTACGCCTTATGTTTCTTGCGTAACTCATTTTCTGTCTAAAGTTTGTATATTCTTACATAATATTTGAAGATGTGGGTTGCATCAGCCATGTTGTCATCGACTGGTGTAATATTCCATCGTTTGATGCAATATTCAATCATCTTCTTTTTGTCAGCTTTTCCGTCACCGGTAGCCCATTTTTTTACTGTGCTAACGTTTATGAATTTTGGTTCCGGGAGTCCAAGCTGGGCGCATATCAGATATAATATGCCTCTAAATTCGGATAGTTTTCGCGCTGCAATGAAATGCTTTGAAACGCATACATCTTCAGCGATAATCAATTTGATGTTGTATTTTTGGATAAATTCAACCAGTGTGTCATAAAACATTTTATGTTGCTCGGTCGCATTTTTGCCTTTTCTTTGGGTAAAATTCCATGTTCCCGATTCATGGGTTGAGTAATATCCACAGTGCTCTGCTATATCTAATGCAAGCACATTATCACGTGTAATTTGATTTATTGACTCATTTTTAATGTTTTTTGATTCGTTAATCATTCTATGTATGAAACGCCATTAAGTTTATTGACTACAGTCTTGTATGGGTAGCCTTCAGCTATATTTCCATGACTGACTACCAAAGATGTAATCTGTAATTGATTGAGGGCATCAAAAATGTTGGAAAGCCCTTGTTCGTCAGTGGCTTCTAATATTTCATCAAGTATCAGGAGATCTAGTCCTTTATCGTCATCGCAATTTACATTGGTAAGTTTGTGCATTGCCAAAATATTAGCTAGATTAACTCTTGCTTTTTCACCTTCTGAAAATTTATCAAAAGAGCCACAATCTACACCATCGCGAATAAGAGAAATGGAAATCTTATCTCTGATTTTTCCGCTTTTTAAGACTGTAAAACCGGAAAATGCAATACGAATGTCACTACCAATGGCTTCCAGAAACTCGTTAGTTATGTGACTAAGAGCATCAATTTTAGTATTAGCCAGATAGGTTTTAAATTCAATAAAGGTTGCTTCTTGCTCTTTATATGAATTTAATTTCCGTTCAATAGTTTCTTTTTCAGAAATGGCTAATACCAATTCTTTCTCATATTTTTTCTTGTTGTTTTTGAGAGATTCTATCATGTCAGTTTCGGAAGAGTTTTCGATGTCACGAATAGATTCTTCGTATGACTGAATAGCTCCATTAGCATTGTTAATATTCAACTCGGCCTGCTTTGCTTCGTATTCTTGCTTTCTAATAGCTTCATCTAATATTGCATAAGAATCATCAAATAAATTAGTACGCGCATCATCAATGGATTTCTGAAGGGTATTCATTTGATGCTGGAGGGTTTGCATTTTATTGGTTAAATAAGACGTATTACGTGATAATTCATCCAATGCCGTACAAGTCTCGGTAATCTTATTCGACCATTCTATTTTACTACGATTCAATTCATCCTGTTCTTTACGAGCTTCGCGTCCTTTTGTTGTAATATCTGAAATGCGTTTTTCATTAGCCTCAATATTTTGGAGAATGTCTTGTGTCTCTCCATTTCGGTCTTGCAATCTTAGTTTAACCTCGTTTATATCTATATCATTAGCCAATGTGAATTCATGTTGACATTTAGGACAAACGATAATTCCGGCAAGTTGTTTTTGGAGGCTGGCTATATCTGCTTCCAACTTAGTCCTTTGTGATCTAAGATTACTATTCTCGGCATCCAACTTTTTAATAGAATCCAACAATTCATTTATTTGATTCTCAATTTTGGTGGATTTCTTTTTGAAGTTTTCTTGAAACTTCTCATGTTGTTTTAACAGCTTCTCATAAGAGGATTTGGCTGTTGCAATCTTTTTCTCATGCTGAATCAGCTGTTGTTGTACATTGGAATATTCTGCTGTAACAACCTCCAATTCTTTCTGATTTTTAATTGATATAGCTGCAAAATCCTTAGGTAATGGCAAAGCGCATGAAGTAAAACGTTCTGAAATAATTTCAAAACATGCACCGGTATCTTTTTTACTGTTTTCCAGTTTTTGCAATGCTTCATCTGTTTTATCATATTGTTCCAATAACTCGTCACTTTTATTTATGAGAGCATTTTGCTCACGGATATAAGCTCTTTTCCCGGCAATAGCTTCATTCCAGTTTGCTATACGTTCAGCTTTCTTTTGTGAACGCTCTGTTGATTCTGTAATAGCTGTGTTGATTTGCTCTTGTAATGTTTCAACACGTCCGGTATGATTCGCTACATTCAATTCTGCTTGTTTTAATGATTCTTGAATCGGTATCATATCCTTTTGTAATGCAGCGATAGATTCATCCACCATTACACCATTACTGAAACGATTAATGATTTCTTTTTTCTCGCGATCAGAACTGGAGAGAAATGACGAATATTTGTGCTTAGAAAGAATGAAGTTTGAGAAAACATCATCTTTAGTCAGCCCCAGTGTTTCAAGTATAAATTTATTGTAATCTGCAACTCCGGCTTGTTCTATATGTTTTATGTTACAATCAGTTTCATCATCATATATAGAAACTTTGATTATCTGTGCTGTTTTACGGGAGATAACACGTTTAATAGATAAATACTGTCCTGTAGTATTATTCTGAAACAAAAGAGAAACAGTCGCTTCATCTTCTGCATCATTGATTATCTCATCCATTTTTATTCTACGAAGAGTTTCTCCGGTTATCCCAATGGCGATTGCTTCTAACATAGCAGATTTTCCGGAACCATTTGAACCTTGCGAATCATTATCCATATTGTTGCCAAAAATCAGCGTTGTATGTTTTTGCAACAATGTATAATCCAATTGCTTAAAGGCACATAGGTTTTTTGCGTAAACTTGTCTTAATGTCCACATACTAACTGATTTTATCGAGGTATTGCAACCCCATTTCTATATTTATGATTCCTTTGTTAGCACAAAAACTAGTATATTCTTGTTTAATACCAGATTTGTCGAATTTTTTATCTAAAGAGTGGGCTGTTGTTTCTGTAATTTCTACGTCTTCAGTAACAATTTCCACTTTTGAAGATCCCGCTTCCAGAAGTTTTTGTTTATCAATATTTGGAGCTTCTTGGCTTGTACAACTGATTCTTGTTTTAATCTTGTATCTTCCATCCGCTTTCATATCATCTAGCTTATCAATTAGTTTTGAATTGATTTGACTAGCTTTTATGTCCAAAACTTTGTAGCGAATATTAACTTGGTTCTTTATGAATTCATGGCTACCATCATCATATATAATGGTATAGCCCTTTTCTTCATCTTCGCCAAAATTATGTTGCCTGGAAGAACCTATGTATTCAATGTTGGTACCTTTGATAATACAACGATTGTGATAATGTCCTACAAGAACTGTATCAAAATCACTGAAAATGTTCGTGGGCAGTTCTTTTTCATTAGGCGTGCTAAGTGCCCCGTTTATTCCTTCGTGAATATATAGGATATTATGTACAGACGCGTTCAATTCCGCCTTTACCATTTTTTTCAGCCGTTCTACGAAACTTCCGTTTTCAGGAAAATAGCTCATTATATATAGTTCTACATCGTTGCTAATATTAATAATCGAATAGTCATCAACAACATAGACGTGGGGGTATTCACTAAACAAATGACTATACCCTAGAACTGATTCCTGGTCAACTTTACAATGATTTCCTTCGGCAACGGTAATGGTTATTCCGGCTTTAGTGGCTTTTATGATAGCTTGGCGAACAGCCATGAGTGTGCTAAGTGTTTGAGAAGAGCGTGATAACCACAAATCTCCACCAATTATCATGTCTTCAATCCCATATTGATCGCATATATATAAAGCCTCGTCCCAGTTTTTTTGAAATTCTGGAATATTGTCTTTTGATACATGTATATCATTCAACAATAAGGCACTTGGTATTTTCTTGCTCATTGTGATTCAATTTAAATAGGGACATATTAATATTAGTTAGATATGTCCCTATAATGCTAATACAAAAATGAATTATCTTCTTCTACGTTCAGGACGTGCAGCTCTGCGTTCACGGACTGGGTTTACAGCTGGCTCATTGGTGTCATCATTATGTTCACCACGTCTACGAACAGTATGAGTGGGAGCGGGGGTTGGTTCTGGTTCTTCTTCCGGTTCTGGCTCCAAAGGCGTGTCTTCCGGTTTAGTATCGCTTTGTGTAACGTCATCTTCGTTGTTGCTGCCATCTTTAGCAACTTCTAACGCGTCTTCAATATCATTCAGCAAATCTTCATTTGTTTTTCCACGAGTGACACGGACATTTAGCTCATTGGCATCAATATATTCGCGAATTGCATCACGTAAGTCTTGCCCTTCTTCGCTCTTATCACCAATACCGCGTTCATTTAGTTTTTCCCAGAGGTTCCACAATGAATCCAGTTCGTTGTCTGATGGTTCCTCATTATCACCGCTGTTACGTTCTTTTTTGTCAAAAGAGAAATGGGATTTGTCATCAGGATGAAGCTCCATTTTAATCTTTTCAATAGCTTCTGTGATCTCTTTGCTGCTCATCACATCCATTTCCATTTTAGCATCGTATTGCTTCAAGAACTCAATGGTAGCCTCCATGTGGAAACGTGAGTAACGATAAATAGCTGCCGGGATACGCTGTGTTTCCAACAACGAACTGACTTCCTCTTCAGATAGAGGTTCGGCACCGGAAATTGTATCAATGTTGAATGTGTAAGTGGTTTTCTTGTTTTCCTCTTTACGAGTAATTTCTACCGGGAAAGCATCTTCCAAAGAAGAGATAGGGCACAAACATTTAGGATTTTTTTCCAGAAGCTTCTTCCATATAGCCAGTTTGCGATCCTCCAAATCTTTGTATTGCGAATAAGACAGGATAAGTAAATGAATACCTTCTTCACGGTTGTCCAAATCTAAAATATACATGGCACGTTGAGAGTTCCATTTTAGACCACCATCAAAGCCTGAACCCTTAATCTTTTTCATCAATTTTTCATCACTGCCATACTTATTTTCAGCAACTTGAAGATAAGTGTCAATTAGGTCTACAGATAATCCGGCATAGCTGGAATGACAGATATTTACAAAGAACTGTTTGTCTTTTTTTCCTGTTGGACGTGGGTTGTCCAATTTCAACACCTGTGTTTTGACCGGATATTCGTACCCCTTACGTTCTAATTTGTAAGAACCGTCTGGTTGCTCGGCTGGTGCCAAGGGAAGGATACGCACAGTATAAGTTCCTGCGGAATCCATACGGAAATGTTTGGTACGTTGAAATGATTGGCTCTCATCGGTACTTTTTTTTACCGCCTCTTCATAAGTTTCTTGATTCTCCGCAAAGAGGGCATACGGATTTTTAATCATCTCTTCCATAAAATGAAAATTATTTGTTTAATTTAGAGAGGGGAAGATTCCACTGTTCGGTATAAGCTCCAGCCCAAAGTTCTTTTGCTTCTGGCATTTTGGTTTTATCTTTCAACATAACCTTAATACCCCATTCAGTGTTTACATGATGAATGATTCTCTCAATAACTTCATTCATCTCACTTGCTTTTTCATTTTTGAGGTTAAAGTATTCATACTTTTCACCTCCGGGAAGATCACAGACATGAATCGGAGCATAAATTTCTTCAAAATATCTGTATAGGGCATCTACTGGCGGGTGTGTAGGCAATTGTTCTGAAATTGTCTTCAGTACTACGCCAAATAGATACTTCAATTGTGGTAGAGATTTGTTTTTGGTATCGTCCATAATAAGAATGGTGTAATCACCATCTTTCAAATTTCCAATAGCCAATTCTATCTCTTGTTTTGCTGCCTTATTGTCTTGCACAATAAGACGTGCTTGACCATGCAACATACTGTCATTTTTCAAAGAACACTGCAAAGATAATTGTATCAATTTAACTATCAAAATAAAACCAAAAATATTTTTTGAATAAAAATATATATTACTGTATTACAGATATATAATATATATTTAATTATTATATTGATTATTTGTAAAATAAGAGGTAATATCAAATAGGTTAATATCATTCTCCCTTTTAACAACTTGATATAATCTTTGGTTAGTGTTCGGATTATTAAGAGGTCCCTTGCTGGATATATACGGGCCTAATTTAATATAATGAAAGAAATCAAGTTTGATCTCTTCGGATAATTTATCTCGTCCAGAATACCAGCCAATTTTTAAATTAGGATAGTTATGATAAAGGTATTCGGCTAATTTATTTATATATGCCGGATTTGCATCACCGCCCATAAATGAGATAGCTGTTATTCCTTTATTTTTGCGTATCAATTGTTGAAGTGCTTCTTTTGTTAATGATTCTCCTATATCCTGTGACAGATAAGAAGAGTGGCACCCGATGCAGGCGCATGGGCAACCACTTATATTTATTGCCAAAGTAATTTCATTAGGCAATTCTTGAAACACTATTTTTGTATCTACATATTTCATACTTGGGATTTACCATCACTATATATACGGTTTCTAGCCTCTTGTTGTCGATCACTTCCAAATGCTTTAGTTGGGCGTAAATATCCGATAACTCGTGTATATTGAGTAATATTATGGCTACCACAACAAGGGCAAGTATCAATGGGTCTTTTTATGATTTTGCCACAATCTTCACATTTACTGTTTGGTATATTAAAGGTAAAGTAATTGGTTCCATTGGCTATGGCAAAATCAATTAATTTCAGATACTGCTCTTTTGATAAATGATCTTCCAAATTAATGTGAGCTGCCGAGCCTCCATCAGTGTACTGATAGGTTTGGTGCCCATGTAATATAAATTTGTCTAGTATAGAAGTGTTATCATGGGCATTGTAAAAATATGAGTTATATAAATTCTCATCCTCTGGAACAACATATCCATCTTCTTTATCCCATTTATAATTCTTTCCTCCCAGTCCTTCTGCTGGCACAACTTCTGAATTAAACAAGAAAGGTCGTTTTCTGTCATGGATGGAATGCAGCTTATTTTGTTCTTTAATAGTGCCCAAAATGAGTTGAAGGAACTCGATATATTCCGGGTTATTACTTACCTTCATTCCCAAGAATCTAGCGGCTTCGTTCAACCCATTGATACCTATGGTGCTGTATAATTTACTGATATGAATATAACCGCCATTTGAAGCGGCAAACATTCCCTTGTCTTCGAGGTCGTATAACATTGTCTTGAAAGCAATATGATACTTATAGACTCTTTCCAAAATCCTAGTTACATAGTTCTTTAAATCATTTTCAATTGCTGTTACACATAAGGGATTGCTTGTAAGTTTCTTGCCCTTAATTAAAGGTGTGCCATTTAATGTGTGGGTCAATGCCCAATCTTGAACGATTCTGTTGATATTCAAAGTAATCACATTACAACTACCTGTCATAACACCGGTCAAGCCAGAAGTGGGGCTAAAGGTATTTTCTGCCAATTCATTTCTAAGCCTACAGCATGATGCAAGGCTGTCTGCACTATCGGAAATATAAGTAAAGAACGAGTGTCCTTCCGCATACATTTCGGCACAAAGTTGTTTGTAATTTAGGTCGATTATATCATCGCCATTGTGGACCATCGCAAAAGTTTCTACCGGAAAGGTTAATACTTGCTTTAAACGTATTTGATTAAACCATTTCATAAACATACGTTGCAATGTATCAATAGCTATCCATTCAGGCTTACTTCCATCCGGATAACAAAATTCTCCAAAGAGAGATGTGAAATATGTATGGTCATAATAAGAAATATTTGTAAATGGGCTTTGGTAGCTACGATTTCCGGCTGGTTGGTTAACACCCCACACAAACTGTTTGAACGCTTTCAGGATATTATCACGTACTGTTCTTTTAATTAAGCAATGTGGTGAGGAAGCCTCGCAGTCCAGTTTTTCATACCATTTATCTCCGAACTCTTTAACTACATAATAATTTAATGCAATGAAATATTCACCTACGGCTACCGCTCCTTTACATTGGGAAGAAAGTAAGAATATCAAGTTGGTTATTTGCCCACTAAACGACTGCAAATCGTTAGGCTCTGAAGGAGTAACACCATCAATATTGCCTACACCTTCTATTAGTAATGGATACAAACTAACTGCCATACAATATTGTTTTAATACTGGCGTAGATGCTTCATCATGTGTATAAATAATATGATTATCAAGATCTGTTTCGTATTGCTTTGCCACTTCTGGAAAGAGGATGTTCAGCTCATCTTTCATACGTTGGCGTTGGATAATTCGATTAGTAGTTTTATAGACTTCACCTTCCAAGTTAGCTACATTTTTCATAGTTACATTAGCGTTCCCATCGGTTTCTGATGAAGAAGCTGCATTGTCTGTTGATTGACTATATTGATTCATATAATCAATACGTTCTTTGACAAAACGCGTACTTTTACGTTGTTCACGATATAGAATAAAAGTCTTGGCTATATCATAATATCCAAATTGCATTAATGCGCGTTCTACGTAATCTTGGATGGTTTCTACAGATACGGGAACATTAGTGTAGGTAAGGCTAATTGATTTATCAACCGATTCTACAATTGCTGGATCGTATTCAACTTGTTTGCTATCAAAGGCTTTTTTTATCGCATTTCCTATTTTTTCTAGGTCAAAATCTACAATTTGACCTGTTCTTTTTTGCACTTTCATAATTATTCAGTCTTTCTATATTTTTCAACAGCTTCATGGAATTGATGAGTATTGGCATATCCGCAACATTTAAGTTCTGGACAAAAACCTCGATAAACACATGTTGGCACACACTTACTAACAAGGACTGGATCTATCTTTTTCAGTTCTTGCAACATTGTTGTCCATGCTTCTCTAGTTTCTTTTGAAGCACAATTACATAAACGTACTCGTGAAATAGCCATTATTTCTTGTGCATTTGCAGTCATATCCATTTCATTCAGTTCTCCTTGCAAATGTTCTCCTCTAGGAATTTGTGAACCGGTACGGTCCGGTCGTTGAGTATGGACAAACTTTTCACATCCTATATGATGACGAACGAAATGCACTGTTACCCATTGAGGTATTTGTTCCCATGTCCATTCATATTCTACCAAACGAATGGGAGAATGTTCTGCCAATAACATTTTTGCTTTCCATGAGTCTGAAGGTTCTTTTTTTAATGCTGACTTTCCTACGGTTCTGCGTGCTGCATTTAAAGCACGGCTCCAAGAAGTAACCGCATTTAGTCTAGTTACTTTAATCATATTTTCCTCTATGTTAAACTTGAAATAATAGATTCTACAGTCCGTATTAGACTGGATTCATCACTTGTGAATTTAAACCATTCTGTATGTCCGTTTTTGTAGAAAGGATGAGAAACCTTTAACTTAGCAAAACTGTTGAGTATATAATACTCACAATAGCCACACTTCTCCCAAACTTTTATAATTTTAATTGTTCGTTGATCAGTGTGGCTATTATAATACAGCTTACTAATACGATTTTTTACATCCTCGCTTGTTGCTCCAATTTTATATAATCCAGTTGCTTCGCATTTTAATAGGTACAGTTTTTTAGGAGCTGGGGTAGGACATGGTAAAGGCTTGAAAAAGCGCGATACCTTGTGCATGAATTTACTGTGTTAAAAGTCAATATAAAAGATCGTGTGTATCAATTGTGATGCGAAATTACTAATTATTTTCTTATTTACAAGATTATAGATATAAAAAAGTATCTAATTTGATAATTTAGATAAGTCAAATTAGATACTTTTTAAATCTTAAATGTATATAGTATAATTCCTTATTTGCGTTTGTATGAATACTATATGGAGGTCTTAAACCATACTTTTTATAATCCATTAAGCATCTCCAGAACTTAGCCTTTTTGAAGAATATGTCATCTGAAGCATAACTTATTGCTTCAATCAGTTCCGGAGATGGTGCATGAATTTTTAGAAAGTCAGATACTTCCATTAATAGTTTATATTCTATAGGAACTTCATGTTTCATCAGAAACCCGATCCGTGTCTGCTCGAAGTTTTTCAGGCTGTGTCCCTTTGGTCTTCCGGGCTTTTTTTTGCGGCGTTTTGGTTTCTTTCTGCTGTTCGGAAACGTTTTCATTATGTTCATTTTTTTGAGACGATGTTGACCGAAAACTTAAACGTTGACTCTCAATATCAACGCTAACATTAATAATCTTCATAATTTAAATAATATATGTCATTAAAAATCCGATGTATTCTGAACATCCATTATTACAATAATCAACTACACAATTACGTTGTCCGCCTTGTATTGTACAATGCCAATTTCCACGTCCTTTATTATGGGAATAACCTATTTTATATTTAGGAGGATCAATGGTGTTTGGTAATGTAAATATGGTACCACTGTGATGGGTATGTAATTCTCCTTGAATGGACACTACTTTCCCAACTTGACGGACATACAGTTTTGTTGTAATACCACAGTTCTGAACATTGATTGCAATCCATCCACTATCTTTGGGATATTCTATAGTTCTAGCTATAACATCAATTCCACCAACGAATAGTTTTCCTGTTACATATACATCATTGTTGAGAACCAAGTTTCCAATGTTATTTTTGATATATAAATCTTTATTAGAGATATTGGAATACCCCATATAACCGATTTGTTCTGAATTTTTATCTTCCCAATTTAAACAGGTTATCAATTGATTGTCTGTCTTAGGAAGAGAGGCATTCTTTAAACTTAGGAGCGAAGAATCCGCATGGGATATTTTTACTGGTCCATAAAAAATACTAGCTTTAGATTTTCCTATGATTTCTAGTATAACAGTATTTTTTCCATCGCCAATTTTGGTGTCCCGATAATAGGAGTCTCCTTCATTGTACCCTAACATATTGATATTTATACTACCGGTATCAGTTGCAACGCCTGTATTATATATATGATTACTAGCTACAACAATATTTCCTGCCTTAATAGAATTTAAAGACATTGTGACTTTTAGCGTCATACCATTGGAGTCAAGCGAAGCCAATAAAGTATCTCCAATATAAAATTGAATAGCTCCGTCCTCTGTTATAGTTACTTTGTAAACAGGCTTTCCATTTAATTGGGATTGAATACTTAATGCTCCAGAGGCATTATAGGTGATGCTAGCTTTAGCTGTTCCTGATGTTAAATTAATCCCCTTTTGGGCTGTAAGGTCTTTATTTGCCGTTACTGTTCCATCAATAACAACATCCTTCTGTACAGTCTGAACTGAATTAGGGGAATCTATCATTAAAGCATATTTACCAAATAACGCTTCTTTAAGTCGAAGTGCTGTACCATCTGATGTAATACTGATAAATTGGGGTGGTGCTTCAGTTAGTACATCATTGGCTATTGGTACACTGGATGATACAGCACATCCGTATATATTCCGTCCGATTTTATCTCCGGAATCGGCATAAGACACACGTTCAACCGAGTTGTTCTCATACAAATACATAGGCCATTTAGAGACTCCAGATGTTCCTGCGCAATAACGTATTTTACCATTGATATAGACATACCCTGCACTAATACTTGTACCTAACACTTGACATCCGCTGATAATAAAGTTATCGCACTCATCAAATATGCTTGTAAAAGCTAATGCAAGATTCTGTAAATTCATAATATCATCAATGTAGGTGTAACGCCCACCTGTTTGTGAAGTAAACTCTTTCATTTAAGCGTATGTAACTTTAAATTTTTTTCCCGCAATACGATAACGATCTACATAATAAGTAATCATAGCTGTAAGTTCCTCTTGTGAGATTGTCTTGGTATTAATAGCAGGACAACTTACTACAAAACTTACATCACTTGTTGGCATCTTTTCATCTTTCCAACGCAATGGAATAGTTGGGTGCCCGCTAACTTCGGTTTCGCCTTCGTTATACAAAGGAAGTTCGCATATATTTTTATTAGCATCTTCCCAATATATTGGTACTCCATTTATAGCACCATCTGAAATGACAATATGTTCAGAGGTGTCTAAAAAATACTTCCTAAATTTATAATTTAAGAAATATTCCATCATAATAATCTGGGAGGTCATTGCTGCTTCTATTCGTTTTTCGTCAGCCCATTCTTTCCATTTTATATTCAAAGAGTTTAACGGTTGTAAAATGGATTGAAGAAATAATATCAGTTTTCGTCCTCCAAGATAATGAGGAACTAACTGATTTACTAAACGGTCAGTGTTAATACGATAACTTCTCATTCTGTTTCTAGTTTTATAACAATTGCTTCACGAAAAGTTGGAAGTTCACTTTCTGCATCTTGTTGTGTACTTTGTTTTGCATAACCGCTAGCCAAATAGCACTTCCGTTCAATTTTGGTTAATGGTCCGAGTTCATTGTTGTCGTTATATTGAGCGATAAATATTCCTTGTTCTACACTAGCTTCTTGATCAATATGAACATCTGTAACATGCTCTACTTTTTGAATGGCATCTATAATTTTTTGTGAGTAGACAAGAGAATCAAATTTCATATTTACAATAAAGTCAATAAGTGCCGTATCAATATTATCGTAAAGTTCCTCTTTTGTAATGGCTCCATCATAATACACGGTAACTCTGGGAACAAGCACATCGCCTCTACGACTAACTACATTACACTTAACGCCTGCAAATTTAATCTGATTGAGGTATGCACGTGCTGCAATTAGTTCTTCATCAGACAATTGGGATAAGGAACTTCCCTCTCCTGTAGCAACTTTTAATATCAAAATATTGTCTTTGAATTCTTCATTATAATACTCTTGATAAGATACATGTGTAATTAATCTTTTTGTTGTATCTTCAGTTGCATAATGAAATGCTGTACCTTCATCATTGATTATTAGATCATCTCCATATTGCCATTTCAACATGGCATTTGCATAATATGCTGAGGTCCCATTAATTCGTTGGGTAAAGGTTTTAGCAATATCTGTGGTAAAAACGTCTAACAATGTTTCAAATGAGTAAATTGCAGCAGCTGTTACCCATGTAAAAGCATTGATTATTGACATCTTTGAGTCATTTGTTAGCTCTGTAAGTTCCAGGTATTTGTTTCTGGTCTCCACGGCTTCATTGTATATTTCTGTTAATGTACGGCTCATGCTATATCTGAATTTTCATATTGATAAATCGTTCCGTTTATATCAAAACTCCATGCACCTGCTTCATTCCATGCAGTTTCATGGGTAATCACATATATCGCTTCCATGCCAGTTGTAATAACATAATTACCATTACTATCTTTAAGCGGCTCCTTATATGTTCCGGAGGGTTGTATATCTAATATAACTTTACAATTCCTCCGTTGATTATTATGCTTTGCAATATAGATTAAGTAGTCATTGATAACTGTGTCTTCTATATAATCAATATTTCTTAACTCTAAATTAGATAAACTCATATCTTGAATGGGGGCAAGACTGGATAAACTCATGTTGGCTAGTTTTACCCAATATGTGCCTTTACATAAAAATAGTCCTTGTAGAGAGAGATTGTTCTTCTCCGAAATTATCTCGTCTACCACCAGTGGCATAGTGGGCATCATTAAGCCATTAATAGAAGACAAATCCCAGGTTTTTAAATTGAAATCGCCGTACAACTTAATTGATCTTTCATCGGTATAATTATCGAAAAAGTGAACATATTTCTGTAGAGTGGGGGAGAGCGTTATAGTTTCCATATCGCTATTATCTCCCCAATCAACAATAAGATTTCCGTCTCCGGCCATTTGTAATGCAATAGATGCTTCTTCTGGAGATATGTACACAATACATCGTAAAGAGGCTGTTGTACTTTTATAATATACATGTCGTTCCCCGTTTGCCGGTATAATATGTTCTGATTGTAAAGTATTTACAATGCTGTCGTATATAATAAATTCTTCATCCCAATATATTTCTTCACCTTCTTCTAATTGGGAGTGAAAAGATAAATTTGGGTTATTGATTAACAAATCAAATATACCCTCTATAGAGCCATGTATGCTTACTGCAACATCAAATATGTTCTGGTTTCTTTTTACTTTATACACTTGCATCTGCTTCTGAAAAATCTAAATCCAATTCCAGATCTCCTGAATAGGAATTAAAAGCGGCATTAATAATCTCCACTTTATCATCTTTGAATTCAGTTTGCAATTTTTCTGCTAATCCTGAATGACTAAGGTTGGCGTGGAGATATTTAATTAAGCCCACACCTGAAGTCGGATACCTATAATTATTGGACGGAACACATTGTAGCAGTAAATTTCGGTTTTGAATATTTGCATTTATGTTTATCATATCAGATATAGTATCAGACCACAAATATGCTATTCCTTCATTTAGTTGTATAAGGTAATGACCTTGACTAATCATAATTAGTTGTGAAGCGTGCAAAATTTTATCTTGTACACCAAACAACTTTGTATGTACTTCAAACCACTCAGAATTATTTGTTGGATTTATAACTATACGTATATTATCACCGCCAAAATCTCTGCCAATACGTATTTTGATTGGTTTATAAATAGGAGTATAAGGTATTTCCGCCTTTATCCCAATAGTGTATAATTGTTTTATATCAAAATTAGAAGGGATAGTAATCTGCGCTGTAAGAAATAAATCGTTTTCCTCAATCCACTTAAATGGATATTTATTTGAAGTACTGCGATTTCTTAACACAATATCCCCAGTTCTTGTATTTATCTGAATATCTTTACGCATTGCTTATCTTTTTTGTAGTATGTTTATCTCATCTCTTATTTGTTGGCGAACAGCATGTAATTCTTTTATATCATACGGAAGCTTTTCTCCAAGTAAAGAAGCTTCATAACATTTAATTATTTGATAATCACTTTCTTCTAACTTGTGTTTCAGATTTTCTACTTGATTATTAATATATTGGTTATTCGCCTTAATATTCCATTTTTGAATAATTCGCTCTTTTATAATATCAAAAGAATTTGTAGCAATTTGTTCTAAGGTTATTTGAGGAGGTGCTTCAGATATAAATTCAAGAAATCCCTTTTGTTTTAGTTCTTTATATTTTTCACATTCTTTAGATGTGCAATGTCTCAAATCAACTGTACCATCTGGCAAAATTTTAGCTAACTCCATATTTTCTAGGTCCTATATTCTACTAAATAATAATGGCTTTGACAATATCTTAATATCATTGTGTCACCACGTGCCATATCTAAATATCCATTATCTCCATTAACATAATTACAATTATTATCTAATAAGGGTGTTCCGGATACCCCTCGTACTCTGATTCTATTTCCTGAATTATGAGCAACAATAATGCGAATTTCAAATGTAACATCTTTGGAACTTACAGCATTTTGTATTTGAGTATTACTAGGTAGTTCGATGGTCATAAATTCCAAACCAATATCTGTAAATATAAAGGTATGTGTTCGATCAAAAAGTGATTGAATTATGTCTGTATATGCAGCTCCAATATATGTATCTTCAAATTCGGCTTTACCTCCGATACCAAAAATATTTCCATCATAGTTGATTGCTTGTTGTATATACCAAGAGTTATTGTCTTTTGGTCTAAATTTTACTAAAAGACCTATACCACTATTATAAGTATTTCCTGAATATTCTAACCTACATAATCCGCTGAGACCAGAAGATGCAGGGAATACATTTGTGCCAAACCCAGTCCAAACTTCTCCCGAAGAGTATTTGATGAAACTGGAAAGAATAGTAAGTCCTTGGTATCTGCCATCCATTTCAATGGATTCTGTTACTCCAATTCTTCCAGCTCCTATATCAAAGCCGCCAATACTTCCACTAGTAGCGGCAATTTTCCCTGTGATAGATGTATTACCTTGTACATCCCAAGTAATATTTCCTCCGGCCAATACTCCAGAGCCATCGCCCTCTAGTCGCCATTTAAACCCTCGTAGGCCATTGGTCCCGATAGTTATGTCACCTTCTGTTGATGTGTGTTGGTTGATATTATTGTTTTTAGTTCCTAACCAAATAGCATTTTCATCAAAATGCCAACCTGCTATAAAATTGTCGGCACCGGCAGAAAATACTTTTTCGTTATTTTTATATCCTATCAAACCATAATCGGCATTGCTGATATAGTACATTGCAACACCACCGTATTCTTTTACCCAATCTAACAGATTACCAGTATCCTGGACGGAAGTGACATTGGCGATGGCAATGAATTTTTTTAATGAATTGATCCCTATCGTTCCATTGTAAATACTATCGACTCCTATAGTCCATCCTGCAATGCTACCACCAGATGTTTCTATTGTTCCTTTAAATGAGGCGTTTCCTTCAACATCCATTGTAACATTACCATTGGCAAAAGAAGCTGAACCGTCTTTGTTTAATGACCAATGAATGATGCCTTCACTTTGGGCAGAAATGGCTCCTTCTGATTTTATGGATAATGTGCCATCTTCACATTGAATACCACCAGAAGTAATATCCCAACCACCTATTTCCCCTCCAGTCTGATCTATATGAAAAATCTCTTTGTTATCTTTATATCCATATATACCAGCTCCGTTATCTTCTGAAGGGCCAATATATACACCAGTTAACCCTGGAACATCTTCAAGACTGTCGTGATTACCAATTATTTTTTTTCCAACAAATATTTTGGGGGTAATCACATAAGAAGAGCCAATAGTTGTTTTATTGCTTTCCCAATCTTGAATCCAATCCAGCATGGTACTTTCGCGTACAATAGAAAATGTGAAACGTCCAGTTAACCCTGCACTTACTCCAGAAAGAACTGGAATTTCAATATATCCTTGTAATATATCAATAGGGAGTGATACAATGGATAGCCGGTATCTATAGCTATCAACTTTTGTTAGTTGATATTCTATATTGTCGTTACTTTTTACAATAGTACTGGAATCAATTTCTATTGGGGCTTTCTCATCTCCACAATATGCCGAAATAATAGTATAAGCATGTTCTAATTTAGGGTTAGAACCATCGAAATCTGCTTTAATCACACACGAGTTTGGGGTTAGCGACAACGAATAAGCATCGCTAATAGATACAAGTGTGATAGAAGATTTTGCTACTGTTCCCATAAATTACTTTTTCAAAAGAATAGCCTTTGAACAAAGTATTTGTTGATGCGAGAAGAGATAAACTATTTCTTAATCTCTTCTAATATTTCCTTGGCCATACGCTTTGCTTCCACTCTCCACATTTGCATGTCATTCCATTCTTTTTGATGCCCACTATCTTCATCTTCTAGGAGGTAATTATTAATAATGGCTTGCATTGCATCATCAGAGTAACGTCCATGAATAATAGCTGAAACCAATTGGCTATATGTGGGTGTTCCAACTGGAAGGGTTATCTCACACCATTTGTATTGTTCGTTTTCACCTTCTTTTACTATATGAATATCAAATGCAATTGTGTATTGACGCAACCCTAGTTTTATATTGTGTCGTATGCGTTGAGGTTGCTCATTACCTTGATTATAAGCTATAAACATTGTACTGTATTTTTTATTTTTACAACTTGAAATTTTCCTTGAATATAGCAAGCCTTCCAAAAATAATGTAGTTCTGAAAATGCTTTGCGTCTGATTCCGTATGACTGATAATGAATTAAGAAACCTAAATAAGAGTTTATAGACCTCACATTGGCATATATAGCCTCCTTGTTACAGCTTTTACATGCTTCTTCTAAATAACTTACAGCATTAATAAAGTTTCCAACAGTTCGATTCGATAAGTAAGCTCTACCCGGCTTAATTACTCCTCCTACCATTTTTATTCCTTTTTTAACTTCTTGAATATAGATTTTATTAGGGTGCATTTGAATATTTAAAATATATCGTAGTTGATTCCTAGAAGCTCTTTTGAAATAAATTGCATCTTCCTTAGTTTTGCACACAAAGCTAAAATCATCTACAAAACGTACATATTTGGCTCCTCTTTCTTCTGCTGCTTTAATAGCCCATTCATCAAAAAATGACATATAAAAATTGGCGAATAATTGACTGGTTAGGTTTCCTATTGGTTCACCTCTCATCCATTCAATGTAAAACAAGCTTTTGTTTTTAGGTAGTATTCTCCATAATTTTAAATTCCCTTGGCGTATGCAATCATCTTGTGGACGATGTCGTACAATTACTTCTGTAAGCCAAAGCACTAAATCTAAATCCTGTTCATATATAGTTCCTTTCCAATAGTTCCATTTTTCTTTGATAAATGGCAATAAGTACTTTAATAAGCATTCACAATCAATTGACATGAAAAATCCTTTAATATCAAATTGAGCATACCAAGCCTCATGGGAATAATTATCAGAGACTTCAATAGTATTTTTTGTCAACTGATCGATACATGCAAATGTTCCAAAACCCTTTCGACAGTTAAATGATACATTTCCGTGCTCAACAAAACGTGCCTCAAACAGTGGCTCTAAGCGTAGGCACAACCAATGTTGTACAATACGGTCACGGAAATTTGCAGCAAACACTTCCCGTAATTTAGGACGGGTAACTATAAAACAAGTACTTGTTGTTGGTCTATATGTTCGTTCATAAACTTCTCTCGCTAAATCTAATAGATCTTCATGCCAAATAAGTCTATACATAACACATTGTGAACTTGTCTTTTTTTGGGCACAGCAATCATCTAACGCATCAAACCATCCCTCGACATATTTATCGTTAAGTGCTGCAACCGCTCTCACCATGTTACTGTTGTACTTGTTGTTGTTGTTGAAGTTGCCATTACTAAAGTTCACGTTCCAGCTGTTGTTCTGACTGTTCTCACTGCTACTCCAGTACCGGCTTGCGGTTATTGCGTGTACTATCTTGTTCTTAACTAGGTCTTTAACGCTTGGTAAAGGCCCAGTGACACGCCCATTTTTCAATAAAGATGTCCCTGTTATCATAGTCGTAACCGTTCAACAGGTCTGCTGCTCCAACACTTTGCTTCTCCAGCTTTTAATATGCTTTGAAATTTCCTTTAAAGATTCAGCAAAATGTGGCATTTGCTTGTTGCTAATTATGCGTGTATGAGGACTCCGATTTGACCACTCTTTTAAGGTGTCAATGCAAGTTTTCACTGTACGCATTTGCAAATAAAATGAATTAATAAGTTCAAGTTTGGAATCAGGATCTTCTTCATTTAAAGCCAATCCTATCACTGTTAATCCATCAAGCAGAGTGTCTATGAGACGTTTGCTTAATTGACGAATCCCTACACTATTAGGAGTTCGTTCTACCATTTCTATACAGAGTAACATTAAATTTTCTGTTTCTCTATAAATAGGTGCACTTCCTGCATTACGAATTGTTCTTGCCATAATTAAAAGATTTTGTTCACAATGTGTCTTATTACATATAGTTTATTTACGAATACTTTATTTTTTCTGTAGAGGTTTACAATTATGGCATATTTATTTTTGTGGAGCGTCAAAAGACGCTCCACTATACTAAAATGCTGCAACCGCTCTCACCATGTAACTGTTGCACTTGTTGTTGCCGTTGAAGTAGCCATTACTAAAGCCCACGAGCCAGCTGTTGCCCTGACTGTACTCACTGCTACTCCAGTACCAAGAATTAGAAAAATCATTCAAAATACCAGCATTTATTGCTTTTTGGAATATCGCACCTATTTTATCGTCATCATAATTCATTCCCTGCCTAGCGTGCCAATACATACGCATAAGCTCACCGACAGATGGTAAGTACCAATTATGATATTTAAATTTATCGGCTAATTCTTCACCAACTTTCACTGTAGGTTGATAAGCGTAGCATTTGCTGACAGCCGGATAATAGAATTGTTGATATTTACTAAGATTCTCATTATTAGCAATTACGTCATTTATATATTGAGTCAACACTGCTTGTTCGGTATATAAATCTGTTGCTTCTGGTACTGGTAAGTTTACTCCAGAATCTTCAAGAATTTTATTTCTATGTTGGATTATTTTTAAAGTTTTCGCTAATCCAATTGGGACTTCATCCCCCTTTTTATAAGCACCTGATAAAATGGCTAAATCCGCAGCCAATTCCTCTTTTCCTGTATTAGTTGTACCTGAAGCGGCAATACCATCTCCAACAGCAACTGTTTTAACATCTGAATTTACAAATCCGTCGATTGTATTTTCATCTACATAGTTATCATATCTTATGTAGTTAGAAGAAGTATGACCTTGGTCGTCATATTCTGTAGGTTGTAAACCGGTCTGTGTAATATTAGCAATTGATCCTATATCATATACACTATAATTAACATCATCTTGTAATTCAATAGGATAAATTGCATATTGTTTGTTCCACTCTTCCGTTTGGCCTGTATTTTGAGGATAAAGCCCCCATACGATACCTGAATTTTCAAGATTTGATAATGCTACCATACGTCTATCATTGGCATCTGTTGGATTTATGTAAAAACAAACTCCAACTATGGTCTTTCCAGAAGTGGTGGGGCCATAAGTTCCATCATAAAACACATAATCTCCAAGATGAGCACGTCTAGGATATAAACCAATATCCCATGATGCTTCAATCACTTCACCATTTGTTTTTGTAACATAACATCTTAAAGTAGCTTGTGGAGCTAATGTATCTTCATCTCCTAATTGAGAAACATTAATAACACAATAATCTTTTGACGTATTGACTATTTTTGCATACAAGTTAGTGTCTAATGACCAGCGAATGCCGACTATATCATTTCCATTGGTGGTATTCGGCTTACAATAAAAAGTGTGTTCACCTGTAGAATAAATGTATTGACTCCCTTTGATCTCTATAGCTGCAATAGGAGTTGAGTAGTAAGTAATATGAAGATTATTATTTTCATCATCTACGTTTCCCCAATGATACAACCAATCAATTTTATTATTAAAATTAGGCCGGTTGGTGGTATTATTTATTACTGCAATTTTTCCAGATACGCTGCTGTCTGTAATAGAAGCTAGATAGTTAATCATATAAAGAGAGACCTCGGTCCAGTTTATACTGGCTAACTTTAAATAATTCAACGGCGCGTTGCCTGTAAAGCATAAATTAAATATGGTACGCGAATCTGCAATCCCTGCGCCAATTGATAAACTTTGCATTCGGTCAGCTCCTTCCAATGTGATAGTTTTCAAATTAGGCTGTTGATCTAAAGACAAGGATGTTAAAGTTCCAGGAAGATGAACCTCTTCTAAATATTCAGTTGCTGGGAGTACGATAGATGATAACATTGTTCCTGTCAAGTTCAACAGTCTAAGTTTTAACAATATGGACAAATCCAATCCACCTACTAAACTTGCCACACGTTTCAAAACCAATTCTTGTAACAAAGGAGCTGTAACAGTCATACTGGTAGGACGGAACTCGACTACATCATTTCCATCTACATAAAATGATGTAAGGCGAGCACCACTTAAATTAAATGTCTCTCCTAAACTTTTATCGGTAAAATCACCAATAGATCTCATATAATCTATACCATTAAGGAAAATATTGGTATTGCCATCTGAAGTACCAATATTGACATCGTATGTTTCTCCTGCTTTAACACGAGGAGCTAGTGCATTTCCTACGCCATAAGAAAGAGTTGTACCTATAGCAAACGAAGGATACATCCAAATATGTGGTACAATGGAAAATTTAAATTGAGGTCTGGAGCCATCGGTTTTGATAATTGAACGGAAATTCAATGAACCGGCAGCACCTTCTCCATCCCGTCTACCAAAATCTCCAAAAGCTGCATAAGAAGAAATATAAGCAAGTCTTCTTTCAACCCATTGCATTTCTGCTTGTAATCCATCTCCTAAACTTTGTGTGATAGGGTCTGTACCATTTGTATATTTGTTTTCCGGATCTGTGCTTACATAAGCAGTTCTCGCACGTTCATACACAATACGGGCTACCTCATTATAAGCAACAGCTGGAAAATAACGCTGTACATGGAAATAGTATTTTTCCATGCACCCTATTAATGTTCCATCATTACTTAATTTAAGCATAGCTTGTAAAATAGACCGCATATTAGCGCGTAATTCATCTGGAAAAGCGTTTTCCATTTGGTTAAACAAAGCATTACTTTCGCTATTCCAATAAAAACCTCCTTCATTATTTTTATCGTGTTCCTCGACATAATAAGGCTTTTCTCTTTGTCCTACATTATTAACTGGGAATATTGTATCCAAGTCGTCCTGATGCCAGCCGATTAAGTGAGTCTTAGGATCAACATAAAAATAGATATTCTTTCCTCTGTTGTCACTTGCTGCAATCAATTTACAAAAATTCATTGCAAAATGGGTTTCAGTAAGATTGAAATATTTCCCAGCCTCAGCCTTGAACAAAGCAATTCTAGTGGTTTTGAAAGACTTATTAATTGCATCCCAATCTGTTCCACTAGCAATACTGTTACACTGACTGTTTATGTTTACGGTTGAGTATTTTCCACTTGCGATCTTTTCAGTTCCGGCATTTACCCAAGTAGAGGTTAAAAAATCGTATCTGAACAAATCAAATTGAGCATTATTCCGACCTCCTTTAGTCAGCCAATAATGCTTGGAAGTATCAAGGTTTTCAGCAAGATTCAAATCTTCAACAGTTCCATTGAAATAATCTATATTGTCATAATGCTTAAATACAAAGTTAAACGCATTCTTAATAGGTGCAATTTTATTTGTATCACCGAAAACCAGACTTATTTGTTTTTCACCGTTGTACATCCAATCTTCTTCGTCTTCCAGAATAATATCTTCATCAATCCAAGGTATCCGGCACATAACCAAAGCACGATCGTTGTCAGCTCCTTCTAAACAAACATAATCTGGAAATTTGGTTTTGTCATATCCGAAAGTTGGTTTATCTCCCTTACCTGGTCCAAAAGTCATAAAAGATTTAAACTGAGGTTCAGAGTTTTCGTCTTCTTGAACAAAGAACAAGAAAGGTTTTTGGAGTACAGCAACACGGCTATTTTCAAAACCTTCCGTATTAGTAATAGAGTTACCACCACATACAGCTTTGAATAGATCATTAAAGAGTGAAGTGGAACCTAATTTATGACTTTGTGCTGAACTTGCAAAATTTACTTTTCCCACCAATTTGGTTGCTTTAGGCATATCACTTGTTAATTGATAACATTTGCCACGATTGACTCCGTTTTCATCAACCCAATACCCATTGTCATTAAACCCCCATTGTCCATTCCACCACCAATATAGCATAGATGAAGTTCCCTGTCCCTTCTCATTCATATCATACAATGTTCCGCTATTCTCCGGCTCTCCTGGAATATGGATAATCAAAGTACCATTGAACTTGTCTTTTTTAGTATTACCATAAGTTGCATATTTGCCTTTCCAAAGAATAACATTGTATTTTTCATAAGCAAGATCGTAGCTGATAGTATTACCATCAAGAATGTTATTAGAATCTCGGAATGCTATTTTTTCTTCACTATTATCTAAGGATGCCATATAGTTTTGGCGCACATCATTAGCTGTGAGTGCTTTCTTATACACCTTAATACTGTAAATGTCAATGTCGGCTCCAGAACTACCAATACGGATACCTTGTGAGGTTTGTTTACCTTCCACATATTGTACAAAGGTGTCATCTGTAGCGTAGTTAATTTCACGGTTAATGATTCCATTCACAAAAATGCGACAGTAATTTTGTCCGGTACTGGACAAATTGTACAGTAAGTTAACTGCCACTTTAGTACGTGTTCCTTCTCTATACCCAATGTCTTGGTTTTTTCGAGTAACTTTAGCTAAAGTCATAAAACAAGCCTCTGTAGCTTTCATTTCCCAACCTAATGGGTTGTTGTCTTTAGTATAAGAACACATGCGTAGAACTGGCTCATCCTCGTTGGTTATATTACGAGTTGCAAAATCTATTTCAAATGTAAGTGAACCTGTCTTCTGTGTTTGGATGAAATCAGAAAAAGTTTCATAATCAATAGTTATATTTCTGCCACTGGGGACTCGCAAACATTTGATTCCATTATTGTCTTCAACCCAACCATCACTAATAAAACCAAAATTTTCAAAGGTCGCGGGAACATTCTCGCCTGAAACTGTATTAATAATAGTATCTGGGTGGGTTTCTGTATTACTACGTAGTTTTGGATTGATAATTAAATCGGCACCATCAGTCGGGGCAAAATTTTGGGAGTTATCTACATTAAAACTAATACGATCACGCAAATATTTTTCTCCAGTGCTAAATAACATATAAGCACTGAAATTCGTTTCTTTACTTTCGATTTCTATCATATTGCCAAATGTGTAAACCACACCATTTTGGGCTTGCTGTTCAGTGTAAGACAGATAATTCTCAACCTCTTGAATGTCTGTTAATTTAAAAGTAACAGGTAATACATCTGAACCTGGGTTATATATTGCCCATTGGAAAAATTGAACGGATGTCCAGTTTACAAGAGACTCGACTATCTTGTTCAACATGATATATGGAGTTTTATTGTCAGGATCTGAAACTACCATAACCTGTGAAACAATGTGTTCACTTTCCACATCTGTGCCATCTACAGATAACCAAGCCTCAATTTCATGTACTCCATGAGACATAACTTTAACGGAATCCCCTTCAGTGTCGGTTACATCAAATTGATTTGGGGTTTCCGTGTACTCAACTTTGCCAACAGCGTATTGGACAGAACGCACACCACCTTCACCACTAATTTTTAAATTTAATGTTTTAGCTACGGCACCAGTATATGTATATAATAAAGACATAGTGGCACCAGTAATAGGTTGCTGCCATTCGTTTCGGAACGTAAGTTTCAATTCTGTTTTTGTAACACTTTGGAACACTACATAAGTTGTGGTACTTTGTGTTTGGTCTCCAGTTACAATGATACGTAATTGACAGGTTCCACTGTTAAGTAATCCACTAATATCTACATCTGTATAAGTGTCGCTTTCGGCTTCTACACTCTTGATTGCCATTGTACCAATTGTACGCCAAGAATCGGAAACGGAGGCACGCCTTTGGATAGTCATAGTACCATCTTCATAGGTATTTGCGTATTTCCCAGTAACAGGATTGTATGTTTGAGAAGTAAAACGCATTTTTAGAACTACACTACCATCAATGCTTACATAATTTGTTTGATTGCTGGCCGTAGTTAATTCTACAATATTCATTACACCCTGTTCATCACTAATAGGAATAGTAACATCAAGCAATTTTAGTGCTTGATTCTCATCAGGGTCAGCAAGCCATTCATTATATGTGTTTTTATTAGCAAATGCTCGAATATGATAAAAACCGTCCGGATCTTTTGTCATAGGAGGAATGTGACCAATTTTATTGTTTTCATGGTCTTGCAAATAGCTCTTTATAAACTTTTGCACAGCCTCCCCAGAGTAGGGAAGAAGGTTCGTTTCATCAGGTGCTGCGGGGATGGTATTGTTTTTATTGCCACCCCAATCCTCTGTAAATTTACCAGCAGGAATTTCGTCAGTTCTGAATTTCTTAGCCATAATTAATTATTTTTTATAAAGCGTAATTTAAAAATTTGTTAGTTTTTCCAGCCTTCATCATTTTTCCAAGGAGATGAGTTAATCCAGAAACCAGATCCAAAGCAGGAACGTATAGATTGCCAAACTAATTTTGTCCCTATGTAAACTGCGGTAATTATTTTGTTACCAACTCTTATTTGACTGACATCTTTACCATTTATCTGTATCATTCTTCAAGTATGAAATACACGGTGTTTTCATCTTTGGATTCGATTTGTTCAAAAGCCTCTTCATTTTCAATTACATCAAATGAAAGATTACCTACTTGTTTTTTGAAGGAAAAGGTGTCATTTGAGTTATTGTTTACGGCATTTATCAATTGATTAAATTCGTGAGCTGTTAAACGTCCACGGTTATTAGTTCCATTGTTTTCTTGCTTATTATTAAAATCAAGCAGGTTAGGGGATTGCTCTTGTTCTGCCGCCATACTTAAAATATTAAAGGGAATTCATACGGGAACATGTTACCGTTTAGAAGTTCACACATAAAACAGTCTTGTCCTGATATTCCATAATTTAATGTGATACTTGGTTTTGATCTATCAATTTCTTGTTGTACTATATTGCCTTCATTATCTCTTTGTTCTTTCCACCAATCAATCACTTCATTTTCCATATCGGGAAGATGATACCTAGTCCACTTGAATATGTAGTTTTTAGCTACATAATCCGGATCAACTAGTTTACCTTGATAATAGACGTTAGCGGTTAAAACAGTTTGACAACTATTGTTTTTATATGATACTCCTTGACTAGAAGTAATTTCAAGCGAATAGCCCACTATATATTGTTTCCGTATTGTGAATGTAGCGGAATACTCTTCATCACTAAATTTCACGATACAACGAACTGTTAGCGAGTTACCATTATCCCAATAAGGTTCAAAAGGCCATATTGTTAATGTCTTTCCATTTTCTCCTTCAAACGGTATATAATCATATCCTTGTAAATAATACCATTGTCGTTGACTGGAAGTAGACTGTAGATTCTCTTCTTCCAGTGTTAAGGTAATGTCTGCCGGATTAGTAACAGGGTCGGCTCCTGTTAAGTCTCCTAAAAGAGTAAAGGTATCAGTTCCAACAATACGAATAGACTTACTGACTAATTCGTCTTTTACAGACTGGTCAAGGTTATCCCAAGTCATTGTCACATTTTTGCCAAATGTTACATCGCCATTTTTATTCCATTTAATATTTTTATTAGCAAAATGACCAGAACCATCTGTTTTGATTAATACAGAATTACTACGAGTACCAATACTGCCTTCTCCGTCAAAATTTAATTGAAGCAATGGGTTCTGGATGGTCCCACCAATGCCACCACGATTAAACCAAGCTCCATAATCCTCTGTGTAATTAAGTATAGTGTCAGTAGGTTGGTATTGTGTGACTAGTTCTCCTGCCTCTAATTGTGGTGAAGAAAAATAAAATATTGATTCTCCTGCATTATCAGAGGTATCAAAAGTTGGGACAATGGATAGAACCAATGCTTCTTCTGCCTGTTTCGGAGCTTGTAATTCAAATGTTACCTTTTTACGAGACCATATATTCGTGTCAGCAATAGGTATTTGAACGGTTCCTATTGCTTTATCATTTTGTAAAATAGATAATTGACATGCTTGCCCCGCATATATCCAAAAAGAGAATGTATATTTTCCCCCGATATGTTGCGCGAACCACTCTTCAGATTGGGCTATCATGCTTATGATTTTAGAGGCACTATATACATTGCCGATTCCAGTAGGGTTTTCTATTTGAGTGTCAATAGTAATTGCAGATGTAAAATTAACATCTAAAGAATTAACGAATACATTCCTATGGATTTTTCCGGCATAAAAGGTTGCAGCAAAACCATTCTCATCACCAGCAGTTAATGTTCCAGAAATATGAGCAGATTTTGAAGCAAAAAGTTTCTGTAAGTAACCTCCATATCCTTCTAATTGACCAAATACCGGATCTGTTATTCCATTCAATTTGCCGACACGTATTTTACTGGCATCGCCAAAGTTAGTAACACTAGACAGTAAGATAATATTGAAATCCGACACCCAAACTTCATCTGAAGGAGACATCTCACTTAAATCCAATTTTACTGTTCTTAAATAACGTCCAGAATAATCGACAGTTATTGTGTGCAACTTATATTGCCAATCTGTTGTAATAGAAGTGGTTTCTTCTCCATCTGTTCTTGTTCCATCTTGGTATTCTAATGAAACTTTACAATTGACAGCTTTATTGGCTTTGATCTTATATGAAATAAGAACGCGGTTGGGATTTTGAACATATTTGTAGAAATCTTGTTGCAGACCAATGAAACCATAATATATAGCGTCATTTCTTTTAAAATGACAAATGCGATTATTGTCCGCTTCTGATAATATGTAATCAGTGGTTACTGCTTCTGTTCCTCGTACTATATATTGTGATTCAGAATCTTCATAATCAGGGGTTGCAATATTTGAAGGCCAACATAAACTCTCATTACGTCCAATACCGTCAATCACATCCATATATGGGGCATTATCGTCAGACCCAGTTAAATATATGGCTCCAGATCTATTTATATCAAACAGATTGGTAATTCTGGCAAAGTCTAAGATTTCTTCTGTTTTGGGCACATCGCCTTCTAACAGTGCTCCGATGAAATACTGTTTTTCGACAATATCATTTGTATTAGAATCTACAGTCTTATCTATTCCATAATCCAATACACACATTAACGAATAAATAAGATTCTTTCCATCAAAATATTGTCTTCTAACTATATCCCCAGTCCGTAATCCTTGTGTTTTTTTAGAGTCGGACTGGAGAGAAATTTTATATTTCTTGTATTTATATACAGACATTATGATATTTCTTCTACTAAGTCTCCGGAACAGGCATCGCTGACCCACCAAGACCCGTTAGTCACTGATTGTTTCTGCACTTCCAATTCGTATATTCTCATTTTCTTACGAATTGTCAGATCATCAAATGTTGCACTGATGTTGCCGGTCAATTTGTTTTGAATGATCCCCCAGCCATTTCCGGCAAAACCACTGGAAAAAGTGACAGAACCTATGTCGTTGACAAAATAGGCATTACCATAGTGCTTAACTCCATTATCTAAAGCCAACCAATAGATTGAATCATCAAAGAATAGCTCGTTGGGGAGAAGACGGGTTTTAGAATCTGCTATTCCAATTGATTTTTTTCCTTCAATCGGTTTGTCAAAAACAAAAAAGTCAGCATCTGTAGAAAACATCAAGCTGGATGATTTGCGATTTAATGGGGCATATAAACTTAACGATTCTACATAGCCAAATGATGATTTTATCATTTCAGAGATTTGTACTGTATCGTCATCAGCTACTTTATTATATTTAAATGGAGCTTCAAAAAATACGCTATCACCATCACTGTAAAATCCTGGTCCATCTTCTGATTTTAATCTAATATAACGTCTGAATATTACGCCAGAATCTTCAGACGATTTTTTATATGTTTCAATCAATATATTTCCTAAATTGTGCCCTGCTTTAAATGATTCTGGGAAATATGCAGAACCAAATTTTGAAATCATTTCATATTCACCATCATCATCATAAATACTGGTTTGCAGGTTAATTTGTTTGGTATTATTGTCTCCCAGATTTAATATTTTGTTAGACGCAGAAAATGAGATAACATTATTATTCTTGGTATGAATAATGTAATCACCATCAAATTGTATGCCCCCTGTTATAATATTCAAATCCCCTGTTAATTGAGCTAACCGTTTGGCCGAAATAGCTAATACACTTGTATTATCAAATCCCAAATCTACACCATACAAAGCGGTAATGCCGGATTGGAATGTGCTTGTACCTTTTATAGACAAGTTTCCGGCAACCGTTCCATCTTTCATGGTCCAGCTTATATCTTCTTTATTTGAATTCCCAGAATGATAAAACTCGTTTCCTTGATAGCTAATGCCATCCTTGGATATTTCTAAATCTCCAAGTCTAATATATCCACTACAAATAACATCGCCGTTTAATGCGATTATATCATTATCATAACTTATAACATTACAACCGTTAATGTATAATCCATGTGTGGGGAGATGCAATTCACCATTAATAGAAACTATATTTTTTCGCTCTTGTGGATTACTTTCGGACGTTTGGTAAACATCCAATATTTTTATTCCATTGTATCCGGCTGTAAAACCATACAATGCCTTTAATAAACCGGCCATAGAGTCACCATTTATGGAAACAAACCCACCGGTGCCACTTCCGCCGCCTTCTTCACTGCTTAAACTACTTATAATAGTATTTGCTAATAGATATGCAGAGTTCTTTCTGGTTATATTTTCATATTCATGTATTTCAAGATTGATTTTTTCTTCATTCACGACATAACCATCCACATAATCCGAACCTGTAAAATCTGGAAGTGTTTCGTGTGAAGCTTGTTCCATCCCTGTTAAGAGCCGGTTGTACATTGTTTCCAATGCACTACCTTTCTTAATTTGTGATATGCCTTCATTTAACTTTGCCATTATTCTGCCACTTTTACGGTTTTTGATAAAAATCCTGATATAGATGCTTTATAGGAGTTAACTTTTGCTTGAAGGGATACAAACTTTGCCAAATTAGCTGGAGGTTGAGGTCCCATCATAGTTGGGGTCATCATTTGAGATAATGCTCCTAGCCAATCAACCAATAAAGTTGCTAATTGATTTCCAAGTACTGCCGGTTCATTGGCACTACCACTACCCAAATACACCCCATCTTCTCTAATTATAATTTCTTTTGCATTATATTTTGCCAAAATCTGTTGGGCATCAAGAAGTATTTGACTTTTATCATGCTTGGATAAAATATCATCAGCGGTTATTTTGAATATACTTTTATCACTTTCTCTTTCTCCTTTAGCAACTTCCGACAATATCGAAACAGGGGTATAAGTCGTATGAGCATGAACACCAGTCTTTTCCAATTCATCTACATCTGGAGTATCCTCTGAATCTTCCCATTCTTTTGTTTCTGTTGCTCCAATAATTACTTTGTTATGCGCGTCTACTTGTATTGTGTCTGCATGAGAGTATTGAATAACATATTCGCGTAATGTTTCAGGGTCTATTGTTATTACGACATCCGAATAAAGATAGGGGATAATCACTAAACCATTTTCATTATTTTGAATAGCTGAAAGATATACGCCTTCATGTAAACCAACTGGAAGCCCGTCATCAATAGCTTGTTTGTCTGTAAGTGTATGAGTATATTCCTGTACATCAACAGTTCCGCACAGTTCTCCATCTGTATGTATTTTAACAACAAAACCTGATATTTTGGCTGTGTTTTTTATAACGTTGTTTCGTGGGTTTACCAATTTATGAAATGCAATTTGTCGTATAGCATCATAAATAGCACTGTTTGCGCTTAAATCGCTTGTAATTTTATCTGCCATAGTTTTATTCTTTTTCTGGTTTGGCAATACAGTAGGGGAGTTTTAAAGTCTGCCTAAAACCGTTAACACCAAATTTTGTGTTGATTTCTTCAATAAGATACCAACCTTGTTTTTCAGGTTCGCGTTTATCAAGTAAAACGACTTTCATTCCAGATTCCAAATGCCTCATGCCTAAATTAGTTCTGTGTAAATCTCCGAAGATAGTAATACTACCCTCAACGCCATTTCTATTATATCCTTCAAAAAAGGCCTCGGCTTCTTTTATTAATTCGTCCTCGCTAATGCCAATTTTGGATGATACATAAGGGATTACGTTGTACGCACTTAGGTTTACTCTATCCTTAGTCTTTGATTTGGGGATAGCTCCAAGTTTTAGGGATTTCTTACTAAGTTTTGTTTCATTCAGAATTTGGAATTTCTTATGTTCTGTATCATTTTGTCCAGTCCATTCTGGATTTAAACGAACTGTTACATTATACTTGATTTGTTTGTTACCCTCAAACTTGAACCCTTCAGCGGAGACTGCTAAATATCGCGGATCACAATTCATCAAAGTTAAATTGTCTTGGGCTACATGATAATCAAACTGTATTTGAGGAGTATCAGAACTTCCATCTGTATTTAAAATAGAGCTGGCAACATTTCCTGATAAATAAGTATGCCCTACCATAACATAAGGAGTTCCATCTGTATCTTTCCTAATAAAACTATATAGCCCGTATTTATTCCATTCTGTTAATACATCCGCAACTGTCAAATCTTCTGTTAACTGAATCTTGCCAATATTAATGTCCCTTTCTGCTGTTTTGGGATGCAATTTTAACCCTGTTCCTTTTAATAAATCGTATTTCCCTCCCTCTTTCAACAAATCGTTTACTGTAACAGTCATTGGGCCTAATTTAACGACATTTTTTCGTTTTAGCCCACTTGCCAGATTCTCACATTTGATTTCAATAGGTGTGCTTACACTGCATTTTACGATATAACCGTCAAAATCGGGAACGTTCTTGACAAATGCCTCTTTCTCCATTGCCTGAAGTCTCTCGGTCGCATTTTTGAAGACCTTTCCTCTATCTTTATAATAGCCTAAATATATCCGGATACGTTGTCCTACCTTAAAATCAGTCGGCTGGGCTGTAGAATATCCTTTTCGCTTTTCTACAACTGTACCGTCTATTAAACGCTCTGTATAAATAGTAGTTGCACCTTCTTTTTCTATGTTCTCGGAAGTTATAGTGCGTTTAATTACGGTTCCTCTGGGGAATCTGACAGAAGCTGAATTAATAAGTTTCTTATAAGTATCGTTTATCTCAATACTTTCACATTCCCGAATAACAAGGCATTTATTTTCATCTGGATCGTTAATTTCTATAACGTCACTATTAGCTTCCCATATTAGGATTTTACAGCACAATACATCAAGGCATTCTTTACCATCTACAATTATTGCTTCTGGAAGTTTCATACTTAAATGGTGTTAGAAGTTAATGATTCAATCATTTGAGCAGCTTGATTAGCAGCAGATGCTTTAACCTTATCAAGAAGAACTTTAGCCCAACCTTGTTTTTTCATTTGAGAGATTTCAAGGTTTGTTCCATTTATGGTATCTTGCACTACATTAACCGCGTCATCCGGTTCAACGGCAACACATGTAAAACTATATGGTTGAACATTCTTAAAGCCTTCATTTTGCCCCATATTGAAGTCTTTTATCAGAATTTGTGTCACATTGAACTGTTGAAACATGAGATTAAATACCTGGATAACTCCTTTATGTTGCATCAATGTTATAAATTTGGAAACTTCTACATACGGATATACATCTGGATAATTGCTAACAATCTTTCCTGTTACAGTAAAATTTATATCGCCTCCTGAAATCAATTCTTTACGTGAATAATCTCTTCCTTGTACCTTGGTTAATACAAGATTGTTAGAGCTTTGTACTTGCACTATAGCACCTAAGTCTAAGAAAACAGGATCGCCGGGCACCTTTACTTCCGTAGCAGTGTTAAGTGATGAACTGGCAGCAGCTTCATTGCTCAATCCTTTTATTTTATCCCAATAAGTATTGAATTGAACCGTTTGAACCTGGCCGCTTTCATTTTTAATCCAAAGGAGTAAACCTTCATTGGCAGGTTTGCCCTGATACTTTAATACAACCCCTTGTTTATTAAAGGTATCTTCATCTGCCTTCTGACCGTTCGTTATGATTTTCTGAAGCTCTTGGCCTTGGTTCTTCTGATAGGCTGCGGTGGCATTCTTTCTGTCCAACTGGCGTATATATTTGGGATAAAGATCGTTGATGGTGGCAAAAGTCATTTGCATCATCGTTCTTTTGGCTGCATAAACAAATACATTACTATATCCTCTATTGGATATAAATTTCAATTGTCCATCTCTTTTTCTATAGTTAGCTGCATAAAAGGCGGCATTCACACCGGTGTTTGCCAGCCCTTTACCAACATTAATCGTTAAATTAGAAAATGAAGAACTTATAAAACTCATATATTTTTAATTCTAATAAAAACAAACTTGTAAATTTGCATTTCGTTTTATTCAAATATTTCAATTATGAAACTTACAAATGATGAAATGCTGCAACTTCAGCAAAATTTAAAAGTTGGGAAATGCCCCAATTGTGGATATGAAGGTGACAAGGTTATAGGATTACATACTGTTAATCTCATATCACTTAAAACGGAAGGAACGGAGATAATTGAAACTGAAAAGCTTAATTCTCTTCCCGCAGTGTTGACAAGCTGCCCAAAATGCGGCTACATTTCGCTTTTTGATAAAAAGTTCGTCTGTCGTTAAATTACGATCAAGTATCCATCCTTGTCCCTTGATGACTTTTTGCTCATTGAGGGGCTTTTTATTTTTTCTTTTCATATTACATCATATTTGCATTAAAATCTTGAACAACATCTAACAAGGCGGTTGCTAATTCTTGTTTTACGTTTGTTATTGCCGCAACTTGTCTATCATCTGTCATATCAATTGTTTGATGATCCACGCGCATTAAATTTTCAATTCGTACTATCAGTTGTTTGGGAGCTGCATTATAATTATTATGACTTCTATATTGAGACTGGTCGGCTCCATTATGAAGACTGGAAGCTAAATCTTGCTCTTTGTTACCGGTCGTAGGGTCCCACTTAAATGTATCCTTAGCATTTTTAGGGGTGTAAATTTTCCCACTTTTATCTACCCACTGTGGAGTAGCGTATGGAGCTATCGTTTTAGCTATATATTGTGCCCCATCAAAAATTGCTTTATCACCTTCTTTCTGTGGACCATAAAAACCACCTGTAGGAAGAACATCTCCTTCAGAAAGAAGATTCTGGATTGGTGTTCTATTTATAAATGGAGCAAATAGAGACTTATGTCCGGAATACAAATCGTTATACCAAGAAACTAACTTATCAAAGGTTTCAGTAATATAATCTATAGCCTCCTGTTGACTTCCTAGTTTATATTTCTCTGGATTTTTAACAATATCTTGTACATGCTTTGACCATCCTTCTGTTCCAAACAATCCTTTAGTTGGATCAAATAAAGGACCAAATAACCCTTGTAATACTTTTTGGGTTCTTGTTGGGTCTATTATTTCTCCAGACTCAAAATCTTTAAGAATTGAAGCGTAATCATCCCATGCACTTATTGTTCCTTGCATAATTTGAATTAGATGACGTATGTATGCTTGTGAACGGTGTACATCCCCCTCGGTCATCTTATCATGGAATGTTTCTGTGCTAATCCAATCCCATCGAGAATCCCAACTACCCATCTTAGGTATAAACCTATCTGCGGCATTCTTTAGTATATTCGACAAATCTTCCGAACTACGAGCAGAAGTGGCATTGTGCAAAAGATATTTGCTCAAAGCCATATTCTCTTTAGAGTTATGGTCTGCTAATTGAGCCAGCATCATTTGGACGGCTACTTGTTCGCTTATATCTCCGTTTTTTGCAAAAATATTAGTATTGGTCCCACTTAAAGTACGGCCATGTAACTCATACGCATAATAATTTTCTCCGTTCAAACCCTTTTTGACAGTCTGTTTCATTCCCAGTGCACTGGACAATGACTGGAAGGCTTTATCTACACCTGTCCATTGGTCTGCGGCTTCTAATCGTTGTAGTAATTCCGGATCTCGACCTGCGGCTGTGTCAAAGAACTTTGTCTGGTCGTTTACACTTTGTTTTGGACCATTTTTTTCTATCCAGTAACGATGCCACAGCTCTGCGGATTGAGCAATACGCTCGTTTTGGGTTAACAATTCATTATTGAAAATACGCATATTTCCAATAATTAAAGCATCTGGGTCGGACAGATTTAACTTGTCAATATTCAAATTACGATAGCTTTGTGCCCATGCTTCATTGGCTTGACGAGCAGCTTCTGTTATTTTATATGCGTCATAAATTTTATAACCTATATAAGTGATAGCTCCTGCTGCCATTATTCCCCAACCAATTGGATTAGTTAAGAAAAAACGTGCAATCCCTTTTATTGATCCCCATAATGTTGTATTGCCTATTTCTGTGAGGGTATTTATAGTCTTATTACTACTATTTGCTACAACATTACCAACTGTGTTTCCTCCAACAAACCATTGTTTAATTTTACTTCCACCATGTAGTAAACCTCCACCTAACGCATTGAAAATAGCCTGTCCCTTACTTAAATTATGGCGGCTTTTTTCTATATTATATATACGTACCATATAAGTAAGTGCGGTGGATAGTGGTTTTAAAAAGAATTTAGACAACCAATCTCCCATAAACAATCCGCGAATCATTAATGTCGTACTCCATATACTTTGAACTACGCCTGCTGCAATTCCTAACGACATTTGGATTCTTATAAAATATTGAAGAACGGTCTTCCCCCAATTTGGTATCCAGTTCCAGACAGTCATAATACCTTTAAACACATCAACAACAACATTCACAATTTTCAAGAACATGTCCATTGCATTTCTCAATGCAGTTGCAAATTCTGTGGATTTCATTAACTCAATCATGCGTTGCAGGAAGTCTCGGATTACTCCTTGCATTTGTTCAAACCCTTGCATTCCCGTTTCTGTAAATGCAGAAGTCATCTGATACCAAAGACCTTGTATAGTGTTTTTCTTTTCATCAGCTAGGTCGGATGCAAGTCCCATTGACTTTTTATTGAGTCCGGTTACTTCTTGCATTTTTGCTACATTGTTTATCAATGCTAGCGCACCTGGAGCCGCTGTTACTCGAAACATCTTATTGATTAGTGTTGAAAAATCACCAGCACTCATGGTTTGCTGTTTTTCATGTAAATCACTTAAAATGTCAGAGAGATTCCGAAGATTTCCGTTTTTATCTTTTGTGTTGATGCCTAATATGTCCCATGCTTCTTGACCTCTTTTAGTAGGGTTCATCATATTTAATAGCATCATACGTAACGTAGTACCTGCGTGAGAACCTTTGATACCGGCATCGCCTAATACACCAAAAGCTGCCGAAGCAGTTTCAAAATCTAACCCTGATTGATGGGCGACAGTACCGGCATATTTAAATGATTCAGCTAATTCTAACAATGTTGTATTCGTTTTTGTGAACGTCATCGTAAGAATGTCTGCTGTGTTATCCATTTGTTTTGCTGGGATTTCATAAGCGGTCATGATGTTTGTTACAACATCTGCTGTTTCTCCCAAGTCTGTATCACCTACAAGTGCAATATCTGATATAGGCCGGATGGCATGTTTTATTTGGTCTACATCATACCCTGCCATAGCTAAGAATTTTCCAGCTGATGCAACTTGTGGGGCTGTATATTTAGTCTCAACACCGACTTGCCGCATGAGTTGGTTCATTTCGTTAAAACGCCCCTCAAATCCCACTTTTTTATCATGAGTCTGGAGGATATTCTTTGTCGTTTTAGCTATATTATCATAGGTAGAAGCATCTCTAAATACAGAAGTTACCCCAGACATTAAAGAGCTAAGCCCATAAGCAATTCCCATACCCTTGATCATTTCGCCTGCAACATTCGTTCCGGTATTTGCGTATGTAGGTCCTAATACTTGCCGGGTAGAAGGGTATAAATAGGTACTATGTCCCGCTCCAACTTGTCGTGCTGTTGAAGCAGGAATATTACTCTTAGTTGTGCCACCAGCAACTGCTTTGGATGCTCCGGCTGCACTTGCGGTTATAGTTATTTTGCTATTTGACTTTATCTGCTCAATCTTCTGTAATAGTTGGTTAAGACTACTTATTGCTCTTTCTGTATTAGCCTTTGGATTGATCGTTTTACCATTTATAGAACTAATAGCTTGATCCAATTTTTTTATATCCGAAGTTGAATATAAAGGTTTACCTAATGCAGTCTTAGCCTGTGATTTAATATTGCTTAGTTGCTTTAAAACACGTTCTAAACTAGCTTCTGCCGCGCTTGTGTTAATCTGTATATTGATAGGCTTAGTTTTAATAGAAGCCAATGCTGAATTAACCTTACCGATGCTTTTTGCAACAATATCAAATCGCTTTGTTAATGACTCCATTTCAGCTGTGGCCTGCTGAAATTTGCGTATAGACTCTAAAGCTGGGTTAGAGTTAACGTTTATCTGATAATTAACAATATAATTTTCTGCCATCTTTTTGTATTTTGATTTTCTAAAGAATAGCGGTTTGGTACCCTGAAAGATTGAAAAAGCCCCTTATCCGACAGAGGATAAAGGGCTACGTAGAAAAAACGAGTAATAAGACACTTTACGCAAGCATTCCAAGTGCACTTGCTTGTTGAGTTATGAGCATTTTGCTGTGGAGCCATACGGCATCTTCAGAAAGCATTGCAAATTCTTCATCGTTTAACTCATCAAGGTTTACGCTGGGAAAATAATGACGGATAAATATCAGTCTATGACGAATAAGTTGATCGTCTTTTACTTCCCAGCTTTTGATAAATTTACGAGCTTTCCTTTGCGCAACTCGATAATTTGAGCCAAGTGTGGCATCAAGCCATAGATGAATAAGGAATCATCCTTAATCAGTTCTTTATCGCCATCGACAAAACAATCTTTTGCTAATTCTCTCATGGCACCGGCCTGATCCTTCTGGGAGAGGGACAAGTATTTACTGAATGCCGGGAAAGGTGGCTGTTTAAAATAACCGATATAATATGGCTTTTCGCCTTCATCTTCATCTCCTTCTACCAAAATCGGGAATACACGTTTTAGTTTGGGGTCTGAATCTTTCAGCTCTTTTACTTTCTTTTCGATCTCGGTCTGAATCTTTTCAGACAAGAGGATGTCTTCGTTTACATTTTCCATTATAATTATGATTATTGATGTTTATCCAAGAATAGAAATTATAATGCTGGTAGGTTGTGTGTGAGTACAAATAAAATGTTAAAAATATATTCTCTATATAGTTTTTCTTTGATAGAATAAATAAATCTATTACTTTTACAACATATAAAAGCAACGCCTTACTTTCTTGTAAGGAAATGAGCCACTCATAAGTGGCTTTTATTATTTTTATGAGATATTTTGTTATATGAAACACGCATTGAATATAGAAGAACAGATAAATAAACTCAAAGAACATGGTATGGTCTTTGATAATGAAGAGAAGGCAAAGGAGATTTTGCTAGATGTGGGGTATTATAGATTGGGATTCTATTCTTTTCCGTTTGAAAAAACTTTTCCCAGTCTAAGGAATCGCAACCATAAACTGTGTGAAGGCACTTCTTTTAAGGAAATTGTGGATCTATATTATTTTGATTATGATTTGAGAAGGGTTCTATTGAACGCATTAAATAGAATAGAAGTCAATATCCGCACAACTATCACATATATTGTATCAAACCATTATAAAAATTCTCCTACATGGTTTGTAGATCCTGCAATTATGCTTTCATCTTTTATCAATACATTTGACGATATGGTGTATGCACAGATTTCTAAGAATCCGGTGATTCTGCGTCATCATAAAACTCACATAAATGACCGATATGCACCTGCATGGAAAACGTTGGAATTTATGACAATCGGCAACGTTTGCATGTTGTACAAAAGTTTGCGAGATAAAGGTGTTCAATTACGAATAGCAAACAAATACGGTTGTACAATAGGAATATTCAAGAATTATCTTGAAACAATCATGTTTATCAGAAACAAATGTGCACATGGTAGTTGTTTGTATAATATCACATTGCCATTGGGCGTAAAGATACATCCAGCAAATATTAATAATCAATCCCGGCAATATGTTAGTGGTATTATTGGTGTTATTGATTATATACTTGGTAAAATATCAATAAATCGACAAAAAGAGCTTGAACAAGACATAGATCATCTGGTAAACATAAAAAGAAGTGGTAAAACAAATCAAATAATAAAGGATTGTTCAAAAATACACTTACTGAATTTTGTAGATTGGAAATAAAACGTTATTTTTGCAACGTAAAAAGTGCATATTTGAGCTTAGTCGTCAATTCTGCACTATAAAACGGATAATAAGGGGATGTGTTAACGCATCCCTTTTTTATTTTATCTATAAAATAAAAAGCGAGCCGTTTTCAACTCGCTTTTCGAAACAATATTATACCGGAAGTTATAGCCAAGAACTAGTTCCTTCTCCTGTGATAATATCGAAAGGATTCAAATTTAATTCTTTCGTAATGTTTGTATCATCTTGTTTACTTTCCATGCCGTCCTCGTTAAAGAGACACCCTTTCAATGTTACAGTTTCGGCGGTCCAGTCTTCACCGGCATAAGCATTAGTAAATGAGATGATCAAGTCAAATTCTCCCAAATCCATTAAAGAACCAGCCAATGCTCGGAGCTGGGAAATGGTATTGTAATCCATTGTAATGGAGGCTGTACAGGTTTTGTTACCAAAACCACGATTGATAGCATTTCCTCCAATACCGTAGTTATTTTCAACTTTACGAGTCTTGTTCCACTTGATTTCAGAAACTCCTTGCATAATAGTAGAATCTTCTGAAATATCCAATGCTGGTATGGAAATGCGGATCATAGACCAGCTGTATGCTACATTGTTAATTATTGCCATCTTGTTAATTATTTATTGGTTAATGCCAAGCCCTCGACTACTTCAATACGGGACGCTACACCCACCGGAACAAGTGAATATTTAATGATCAGTGTATCATTCTTTAATACATTTTGATTCTTATCAATTGTTACAGAAAAGCCAGAGATTTCTTCATTAGTCTGCATGGTTGTGAGGATGTCAGAAACAATATTTTGAAACATCGTAATCTTTGCAGAAGATAAATATCCAGTGCTGGGGTCTACTTTCAACGGAGAATTGACATAAGGTAATAATGCGTTACGTACAGCGCGTCTTGACTTATGAATTGTACGGTTTCTAGCAACTGTTCGATAATCTCCGTTTGAACACGTTTGGTCTTTAGAGAAAAAGACTCCGCTTTCCAAACCAGAATATTTGCACAAGAAGACATATCCCTTATCGTCCAGATCATCCAATTGGATTTTATTCAAAGATGAGTACTTTAATGTACTTGTTAACTTATCCTCGCTATTTAAAGTGACATCTCCGAATCCCATTTCAATATCTGGGAAATAACCAATCAAATTGAACTTATTTACCCATGCGAATGATTCTTGTACGCTTGCCGAAGCGATACATCCGAGTGCAGCTCCAATATTTCCTACAGGAGTGAGATTTTGATTAGCAAGCTGCATCGCTGATACATCAGCGTCTAGTCCCTGACCAAGTAATACACTGACAAACCGAGCGTTAATAACACATGTTGGTATTTTGCCAAGTTCTACTTTCTTCACAGATTCTTCATCTGTTGCGATTACTGCGGAATTTGCACATAACAAAATTGATAAAGGAGCATTTTCATCAGCTAAAGACGCTGCTTTGGATTGCAGATCTGTAACTAGGTCAATGCTATATGTTTCTGCTTCCGGATCTGTTTGTTTCCACAACGATTGTTCAGTCCAAACACCGAGTTGGTTAATCATACCATGTGCTGCGCGTTGCATTTGTTCTATAGCATTCCAATCTACACCACAGTCTGCAAACATGATAAACAAACGTCCTACGCTTCCTTGTATTCCAAAGAAATGATTGATATGATAATAAGGAATTCCAAACAGTAAATCCTTTTCAGTGTCACCAGAATATGCGGTAATGCCAAGTTCTTTCAAATCATCCATAGAATTGATTTCAATAACATTACCTTGTAATTTGTCTTTTACGGCCAAACCAGCACCTTCTTCAAAGAATTTAGCTTGTTTGGAAATATCAAACAGCAAACCTGTGACTTTTTCAGTTGAGGTTGTAGAGCTTGTTCCAATGTTTCCATCGGTATCACTCATAAAAACGCCACCTAATGCCATATTTGTAAATTTTATTGTTTGTAATACGGATTTTGATAAAGAATAGCATCCTTCACCCAATTAGGTTGTGCATCTTCAGTGAATACACCACCTTTGGAATCAATATACAATGCTGGATAGCCAGGATATTTTTGTAACAGTTCTTTTACGAATTCTGGTATTTCATCCTTTTCTTTTGTTTTGTCTTTTTTTTCAGGTTTTAGAGAAGACTCTTTGATAGAGGGGGGATCTGGAGTTTCAACAGTGTCTTGCTCTTGTTTTTCAGATTCTTCTTTTGAAATAACCGGTGCTTTTGAAGTAACTGTAGTATCTTGTGCTTGAATGTCTTCTGTGACCGGAGTTTCTGTATTCTTTTTTCTAGCCATAACTTAAATTAAAAAAGGGAATGGAGTACCGACTCCACTCCCTTGTGATAAACTATGATGAGATATTTAATTCAATTTGCTATTCTGCATTTTTGTAAGCGGTCCATGCTACAATTTCTGCCGGACGAACGATGTTTACGTCCATTTTCATTCGCATCTGGAAGAAATATAATTCGCTGTTAGCTTGTAGCCGTTCAACCTTTACTACTTCAGCGTCATTTGCATAGTCAACCCCCATCCACAGGTTAGATTCCATGCCGGTAGTAAATTCTCCGAGTACGATAGTATGTTCTGGAATGCCGACAATAGGTACAATACGCTTACCTTTAAAACGATACTCGTTAACCTTAGTGTTGTCGGAGTATTTCACAGTTTTGTCACTTAGATATTGATCATATAAATCCCAAATATCCCAACCACATACAAATACCAGTCCTGCTTTTTTACGGATTTGTTTCGGGCATTTCTTCCACATAGCATTGAGAGCGGCTTCTACATTGGCACCTGTACTCAATTCTGTAGTACCGGCAATAATAACTTGTCCACCAGCTTTCTCTACCTCTGTTGCATTTGTTGCGGTATTTGCCAGAATACGTTTGATTGCACCATCAAAGTATTTCATTGGGCCACCGGCATTTTCACCTCCAATCGTTGTACAACCTTCAGGAGCGGTAATTTTTGCGGCAGCTGAACCACCTTTTGCGGAGCACCAAATAGACTCACCGATATACTCATTCTTTCGATCCATCAAGAGGCGCAGCATTTTAGCTTGTACTTTGGGGTCTAAGTCACGGAATACCAAATTACCTTCCGGCTGGGCAAATTTGTAATACTTTTCATAGTCACGAGGGTTAAATTCAAGGTACACCATGAATTCTTGCGGTTCCAGGTAACGTTCTGTTAATGTGTATTGGTTCAATCCACCAGTAGTTCCTGCTCCTGCGCCATGAGTTGAGTTTGGAGTGGGGACGTTATCTTGAATTACTTTTCCCAATTGGATAGTGGGGATGGTGTATTTGAACTGGATTCCAGATTTGATATGAATCAAACCTTCTTTGTATGTATCATTCCCTTGCGCGGTATATGTCAGGAGGTCATTAAGGACCTCACCAGAATATGTGTTTTGCGCAAAATTTACTGAACTTGCCATGTTGTTTATGTTATTTTGTTTTAGTCAAGTGTTTTAAATTGGAAATCTGTTCCTACGACAGCTTCAACAGCCTTAGCCATTTTCTTTTCTGCCTCGGTCATCTGATTTTCTGCATTTTCAATGTTGGCAGGATCATTTGCAATTTCAGCAGAAATTTTATCACGTTTTGGAATGGAATTCAGTGTTGCCTGTACCATCTCAAAATCGTTTTGAGCCATTTCCACCCATTTAGGTTTTGCATCAGAATTGATTTTACCTTCAGCAATTGCATTGTCAACGAACTGTTCGATAGTTTCTTTACGTTTTGCTTCTTCAGCATCTTTGTAACTTTTCAATTCGTTCTTGACAGTTGTCAATTCGTTTTGAACATTGGTAAGTTGCGCATCCAATCCTTCTTTCTGAATTTTCAAAGCATTGTATGAAGCCTGAATTTCTGCTGCCTTGTTTTCCGCATTTTTCAATGCGTCAATTCGGGTAATAACAGCTGAAACTTCAGAGGTTTTCTCCAAACCAAGCTGGGCGCATACAGAACCAAATGCAAATTCTTGTTCTTTGTCCATTGTTTTTTGTGAATTTGAATTTTCTATTTGATTTTGATTAGGAATAGAACTGGAATCATCAAGTGGTTTAAAATTGCCCAGTTCTGTATTGATAGAAGCCATGATTTTTTGAAGGGCGTTCGCTTCCACTACTCCTTCAATTTGATCTTTTACTTTATTACAAACCTGTTTAGAGGTTTTTAAAACACATTCTGCTGATAATATACCGGCGTTTACGGCAGATTTTGCATCAAAGTAAGTTCCATCACAACCTTCTTTGCCATCCATGATTTCTCGAACCTTAGCTTTCGTCAGACCAAATCTTTTATGATATATGGTCTCAATCTGTTTCTGAAAAGCATTTACAATTTGTTCATTGTCTGGGTTGCATGACTTTTCGTCACGTATGAAGGGGTTGTGGATCATTAAAATAGAATAGTCACGCATGTAAGAACGAGTTCCTGCCGCCCACAGTACTGAAGCCATTGATGCTGCCAATCCTTCCACAATTGTTTCAACTTCAATGGGACATTGCTGTATAATGGAGAATGTTCCCATTCCGTACAGAACGCTTCCACCTTCACTATTAATGCTGATTATAATTTTCGAGGGTTTAACGTAATCTTGTATCCATAAAAATTCATCATTAAAATTACGTGTGCTCTCTTCATCAATTTTGCCATAGAAGCGCATATATACCGGTTTTGCTTCTTGCGCTTCTCCAACTACATATTTTAATTCATCTACTTTCATTTGAGCTTTTTCACAAGAATAGGTATCAGCTTCTTTAATGGTTGTAAGTTTGTTATTCGACTTGACCGGTTGGAGGATCAGTTGAAGGCATTTCTACAGAAGGTTCATACTTAGCTACATCTTCGATTTTAGGTTCCTTGTGATTACCATGTGCTTCTGAATCATGTTCTGGTGCATCAGAATGGTTCGTGAATGGTGGCATAACTAAATACCTGTCTACCCATTTGCGATACTGGAAAGAGGATGATGTTCTAAACCATATCTCGTAGTCAATCCAGTATGGCTGTAGCCCATGATCTAAAGATTCCGGCATATCAAAATAGGTAAGATTGCAACGTTCATTTAATGCTTCTTCGTAATCTTTCGCATCTTGAATTGCATCATTGATCTGTTGAAAAACGCGAAATCCATGTGTCTCAACAATATCGTCACTATTGTTTAAATCATTAAGCACAAATCTGATACGCATAGTGGCACGCCCTTCTCCAATTCTTTGTTGGGCAACTAAATAACGTACATTCACAAACCGAATAAATGCCGCAGGAAAAGGTATAGCATATTCTGTATTACCACGAGTACGAACAATACGTTCAAACTGTCCGTTATCTATTTTTACAGTTTGGAATAGTTTAGGCGAATTATTATCGTTAGGGTCTGTATGTAAGGACTCTAATACACGTTTTACAGCTAAATACACATCCTCTAAAGGGTTGTTGTCTACTTCCTCCAAAGTAGTATCGTCATCATCGGGAAGGGGAGAGGTGTCTTTTGCAAACGTGTCTTTTAAACTGTCCGGTAAATCTGTTTTATATTTATCTACTATCATTTTGGAAAGCCATCAAAAATACGAATACTGTAAGATGAAATTTTATCAGCTACGGTTGTAGAATATCCTATAAATTGCCTTTGTCTAATATAGGATGCTGGAGAACCTGGTTTGGCAATTTTCCCTCCTTCATTATGTATTGCTGCATAACAAAAGTTTCTTCCATATTGCCTATTACTAAATTTGAACATGTCTGGATCTGTGAATAATTTAACACCACGATTCTTATTAGAATGAAAGCGTTCCCATATTATTGAATGTTTTAATGCTCCTGTTTCTTCCAATATAGGGTGTGGCTTATGATTACGTCTGGATTGCCAAGAAAAAGTTCCGGCTGAATTGAACCGCCGGAGATAAAAAGAGTCTCTAAATATTTTTTTTGCGGCATTACCTACCAATGTTTCAAAATTGAATACATTAACTTCAAATTTATTAGGCAATCTCAACCATTGTTGAGCTAATTGTCTTGGAGTTATTACTTTTCCAGCCATTTGTCCTTAATTTTATTAGCAATGGTGCGCAGCCTCTTTTTATGCTTTTTAGGAATAATAAAGTATGAATGTGCATCACTAAATATTCGCCCACCCTTTGCTACACTTTCTTTAAATACTGGATTAACAAAATCGGGCATCTCAATAATTTGTCCCATCACCTGTGATAATTTGGATTGGTTGAGAACGTCAGCACTTTCTTCTACTAGAAAACAACGGCATCCATGTTCAATTGGGGGGATTAACCATGCTGGGAAAGATGCTTTGCGGTAGCTAGTCCCTTCTAATGCAAGGTGCCAAGGGCGCACCCTATTATCTCCCTGTGTCATATATGTTAACACTGTATTATTGCTATACAAAATCCAACCAGCAGCAATTCCCATCGCATATTCAATATCTTCGTTTTCAATATTCGCGTATATGCTATTGTATCTGTGAAAAATATTTTCAGCTTCTGCCAGATCTACTTCATTGGTAATATTAAAATTGTCTGGAAGGTTCTCCGACATCTGAAATTCTTCAGCTACTGCAAAATCAACAAGATTATCTAATGCAGCTACTAATATATTACGTTGCTCTTTTTCTAATTTGGTTAATCCATCATTGTGATTACGAAGTAATTCCAGTGCTTTTTCAAAGTCCATACCAAAACCTTTGATTGCATGATTCAATGCAAATTCCGCACGTAACGTCATCATTTCTTCTAATAAATCCCAACGATCCTCTATATTGCCATAGTCCTGTAAAAACTTCTGGAAAACAGCGTAGATAGCAAGGTATTCAGCATTCTCTTCATCTTTGTTCGATTTAGATTCTGCAAGGACGGAAGGAGAAGTGCTATCTTTTATTCTCCTTCCATTAGAAAATTTTCAACGTTGCTTGAATTCTTTCGTTCACCACGCCTATGCCCATATCTTTTGTAATATTCTTCATCGGACATAATGCGTCTATCATTGGAACTTCCATTTATGCTCCCGCTATTACTTGCCATTTCCGATATAGCGTTAAATTGTTTCCCTACGACAATACCAAATTCTTTTTCGATTTCATCTGCTGATACTTCATACTTATCTGTAATAAAAGAATATAAGCTAATCTTGTCTTTGTTACTCATTTCTACACGGTTGGCATATTTGAATTCTAATCCCGGCTTGATATATCCCATAGATACTAATCTAGGAACGATCTCTTCATTCATTACATTTTCAATGAAACCGCGATACATTTCTATGCGCTCCCGAAAAATGTCTTGGTGAGCATTTGTTGATCCAACATAAGATTGGGTTGCTCCAGCCATAGATTCAGAGCCAACTATTAGATTAGAAACTTCTGTATTGGCAAAATTTATTAAACTAGTATATATGTGTTCGGAATTTGACATTGTAAATGTCTTAATGTCAATATCATCGTTCAATCCTGTGACTATTATTTTATTCTGAGCCGCATTTGCAATGTTTTGTGCTAATCGTTGTCGATCTTGGATGCTTTCTGATTCAGTCTTACCATGTATGATAGGTTGACCATAAGTATGACTAAAATTAACATAATTAGCAAGAGTGAATTTTTTTGCAAGGATAGTTGGGGTAGTTGCAGAGAATAGCCCCAAGTCACCATTATCAATAAGTATATAATTCTTGGAGTATTGCGATGAAGCAATATCCCATCCAGGATTCCACTGCCCTTGTCTTTGCACAACTCGTAATTGACTTGCCAATACATTTCTTCGCTCAATAATATTTACTTCAGCTAGCTTTCCTGTTAAAGGATTAATATCAGGCATTATTTCTAATAAGGTGTAACCGTACCATTTGGCTTCAACAATACCTTTTATGATTTTAGTGAATTGAGAACCTTGTATCTTTTTGGTTTCTTCTACATCCTTAATATATTTTCCTCGTTCATTTTGTCTTGCCAACATGTATCGTTCGCCTATAATCTGTGATTCTACAGTTTCTAATACTGCACGTAAATGAGCATCCTGCTCTACACATGCTTCGTATAAATCTATCAGTGGACCACGATCATCTAAAACAACCCCGCGTGTTACTTGGGATTGAATGGATTTGTATCTACAATGACGGTCAATCTCCCTAACATATTCTTGAATAGTTTTTTTGCTAGTTTTAAATATGCTTTCTAAAGGAGTGCCGTGAAATGTTGTTTCTGCACTAATTACATTCATATTAAGAGTTTTTGAAAGAATAGATAGCGAGTCTAAAGTTGGTTTCTATATATATGATGGGGTAGAAGTATATGTATTATAATTTGAAATTTATAAGTATCAGTATTATAGATATATAGCTATAAAATATGTGTTAAATATATGATTTTGTATTGTCAATATGATAAAATAAAATATCTTTGCGTCGATAATTTAATGTTTAACAAATAATACGTCATTAAAATGAGTAAAGATTTTAATTATTTTCGCATTAAGATGGCATACAAGGGCACAAATGATCTAGGTGCTATTGTTCCCATCAAATCAGAAGATCTGGTAATGGCTACATGCTATACCGAAGCAGAACAAATCGCATATAAGTTGACTGAAGGAAAAGATGAGTTTGGTGATGTGGATGTAGAAATTGTCCGCACCAAAATTTCAGAAGTTGCTTATAACGATACATTTGCTACTGATACTGAACTAATTTGTGGATTAATATCCTATTTTTTTGAAGAAAGTGAAGATACAGAAGTTGGGTTGTATCAAGTATCTCTTGTTTATTATGATGTGGACGAAAAGACTGGTAAAACCAAAAGTTCCAACAGTACAATTTACGTACCGGCTTATTCTTCATCTGAAGCGATAGAAAATATTCGCACTTACTTAAAACGGGCTGGGGAAACACGTGAATATACTATTCGCAATGTCAAATATGACAAAGCACAATCGGTCATGGTTACACCTGAAACTCATCAAAACAACATTAGGGTATAATGACTTCTCCTAAGGGAACCGGGAAAATTATCAATATCAAATGTACAGAAGTCTCACTCCCGGAATTTCCTAATCTCCTTTTTGGAACTCATTTTGATGGTAGCAGAATTTTTGATGCTACATATTATCTCCAATCTAAAGACCCCGACAATAAATTAAGCATAGAAGACTTCTTTCATAAGTTTGATTTCCAAATCAAGGCTATTGCAGAAACTTACAAGTTGCCTTTAGAGAAACTGGTATCAATCAACACGGAGGGGCATCAATTGATTGACGGATGTTTATGCTATCCGTTTTTATCTTATGTTGATCCGCAATTCTGCGCATATATCAATGAAATAATAGACGAAATGTTTGTTACTGGAGTTGTTGTGTCAGATACACATTTAATTTCGTTGGTAAAGAAAAGGCTTCCTCCAGAATTGCTCAAACAAATTTGGGATGGCAGAGAAGATTTTTCGTAAACCCAAAGCTGTCTTAATATTTAATCGCAGAAAAACATTGGCTCTTATGGCTGCTTCAGTAAATGAGGCAGCTAAAATCAGCGGTTTAAAGCCTGGAAATATTTCTAAGGCTTGTGTCGGTACATTGATTTCCAATGGTATGTATTATTTTAGATATATAGGCAGTGATGTTGAAATAGAGTTATCAGATATAGGTTCATTAAAGTTAGAGGAATATGACAAATTATGTGGTATCGAACGTCAGACATATCCTACGATGGCGATGAATCGTAAAAAATGGAAATATAATAAAAACAATAGAACGTATGAAAGTAAAAGTTTATAGTACATCAAAACATCCGTTGCCTCAATACGCAACTAAGCAATCAGCAGGACTGGACCTAAGAGCAAATATTGATGCTCCAATTACTATTAATCCTAGAGAACGTGTATTGGTTCCAACAGGATTACATATACAACTTCCAGAAGGTTTTGAAGCAAGAATTCAGCCTAGAAGTGGACTAGCCCTTAAAAAAGGAATCACTTGTCTTAATTCTCCAGGATGCGTGGATGCCGACTATCGAGGTGATGTAGGTGTAATTCTTATTAATCATGGAACAGAGCCGTTTACTGTTAATGACGGGGAACGGATTGCTCAAATGATTATCTCTAAATATGAACAAGCAGAATGGGAGCCTGTTTCTTCAATCGAAGATTTAGAGGTCACAGAACGCGGTGAACAAGGATTTGGGCATTCAGGAATAAAATAAGAAATATGGGGTACGTTTTATGTGCCCCATTATTTAATTTATAAATATTATAGGATATGGAGCTTAATTTTACAGTTGAAACAAAAGATGTGTTGCTTGATATGATTAAGCGGCACAATAAAATGTATCGTATGGGTACGCCAGAAATTTCAGATGCGGAGTATGATGCAGAAATAGAACTATTAAAAACACTTGATCCAGACAATGAATGGTTCAAACATACCGAACCCGCTTTTGTGTCTGAAACCCGAAAACGGGCTTTGCCAATCCCAATGAAATCTTTAAATAAAGTAAAGGATATATCAGAACTTAAAAAATGGTATATGTCTTTAGGCTTGAAAGGAAATGCAGGTGTAGTATGTATGCCTAAGCTGGATGGTCTTTCTCTACTATATAATGAATTAACTGGTGAGGCATATTCTCGTGGAGGGATAGAAAATGAAGGGCAAGATTGTACTAACCATTATCAAGCATCCACTCAATGTTATAATCCGGCCAGCAGTTTTCATTATACTTTTGGAGAATTTGTCATCAACAGAAGTGATTGGGAGCAACATTTTCATGGAAAACGTTCTAAATTCACAGGAGATATTTTTAAATCACCACGTAATACAGCTGCCGGTCTTTTAAATAGAGATGAGCCGTGTGATTATCTTGAACACGCTTCTTTCTTCAGATATGGAGTGGATGAGAGTTCCCTACATGATTATAACAACTTCCATAGTCTGATAGAAACTATTTGTAATATCTATCAACAAGAGCATCTTTACCATTTTGCTTTTATAGATGAACTGAACGAAGAGCTACTGATGAATTTATTCAAAGAGTGGAGTAAGGTATATCCAATTGACGGTATTGTGATTTATATTGATGATTTGCGCTTATGGGAAGTTATTGGCAGACATCAAACATCTGGAAATCCATTATATGCTATTGCCTACAAACATCCAGATTTTACAGAATCTTTTGAAACAACAGTTAAGGGTATTGTATGGAAAGTCAGTAAGTCAGGTGCCCTTAAACCTGTGGTCAATATTGAAATGGTTGATACTGGAGATTGTAACATGGAAAATCCTACTGGATATAATGCCGGTTGGATTAATGATCACGAAATAGCGAAGGGGGCTGAAATATTAGTTACCCGTTCTGGAGGGGTAATTCCTAAGATTCTATCAACTCTTAGCCCAGCAACACAAGAAGAACAAGAAAAATTATGGGATGAAATGTCAGAGTGTCCTCATTGTGGTTCATCGACTATGTGGAATGAGAATCACATAGAACTGTGTTGCACTAATCCTAGTTGTCCAGGTGTTCAATTAGCTAAAATTATATTTTTCTATTTGACATGTGGGGCTGAAAATATGGGAGAAGAAACATTATCCAAAATATTCAATGCAGGCTTTACTTCTATACCGGCGATTCTTAACGTTACTTTTAACGATCTGATAAAAATCGAAGGATTCGGAGACAGTATTTCAAATATAATATTGGAGAATAACAGAAAAATCATGCAAGGAGTTGATTTGGCGACTTTAATGCAAGCCAGCGATTGCTTTAAAGGAATAGGAAAAATAAAGGCCCAAAAAATATTGGATGAAATGGATGATGAGGATTTATGCTCGTTCTGTCAAGGGTGGTATATCAATCACGAACCGGATGTTCAAAGCGAAGACTTTAAAAATTGTCCTATAACTGTACAAAACTTATTGTTGGGGTATTTTCCATTTATGGCCTTTTTAGAGGAAACTAAAATACCTTACAAATTGTCTCCAAAGACCGCTGTGCTGGAAGGTAAATGTAAAGGTTTGTCCATCTGTGTATCAGGATTTCGAGATAGTAATCTTGAAGAAGTAATCACCAACGAAGGAGGAAAAATTGTTAGTGGGGTGTCTAAAAAAACAACACATTTGGTGGTGAAGGACAAATCTGCCAACTCATCAAAAATGTCCAAGGCCAAATTATTGGGGATACCAATTTTATCAATTGAAGAATTCTATAAAATTTTGAATAATTAAATTATTGTATTACAATATATTAGCGATTAATATTGATTTAAATTGATATTAATCGCTTCTAAATTTGCATAATTGAATGTAATATCATACTTTTGCATAGAGTAAATGAATTGATATAATTATGGCAAAGAAAAATCAGTTAACTAAAAGTGATTATCTTCCTATGGAAGAATATAAGAAATTACTACGCCTTCTTCATAAGGATCGACAATATTTATGGGAACTATATGCTCGACTGGCATTCTGCACTGCACTACGAGTATCAGATGTATTGTCTTTAGCATGGGCTGATATTCTCCATAAAGGTTCATTGACCAAAATTGAGAAGAAAACTGGAAAAGTACGAAAAATCCCATTTAATTTAAGTATTCAAACGAGAATAGAGGAACTTTATATATTGCTTAAACGCCCTAATCCGAATGAATTAATATTTAAAAGCAAATTTACAGGAGTATCTGTCTCTTCCCAATATCTTAATCGGATAATGAAAGAGTGGAAGGCTAAATATAAATTGGATATAGAGAATTTTTCTACGCATACTTTTAGAAAAACATTTGGACGATATGTTTATGATACAAGCGAAAACAAGTCAGAAGCACTGTTACTATTGAACAGGATATTCAATCACTCTAACATTGAAATAACTAAAATATACATCTGCATTAGAGAAGATGAAATAAATTCTATATTCGATTCTATCCGTCTCTAACTTCTTCGCTACATTTTACATTTTGATTTGCACGACATGTGCCCCTATCTTTACTCCATAATTGGATAAATAGAATTGACCATGTTTATACAACAAAAGAGGGGACTGTCTGTATCCCCACCTATCATCATTACTTGTGAATTATGTAATACGCTGGAGAACCTGGATGAATGTAATCCTCCGGGAGATATTTTGCGTATTATGAGTAAACGAAATGTCTGTTCTAAATGTGCTTTCTGGATGGATAAAATAGCTCATCCGGATATAGGTAATGAAGTTATTGGTTCTCATTATTATATTGTATATCCATTTGTAAAACGACCCAATAACGTTATTAAAGGTTCTGAAGGTAAAGAATTTTATATTCGGCGATTTGATGGAACACTAATCAAATCCAATAATATATGGCATCAAGGTGAAATCCCTGAACATTTTAGAAAGCAATTACCAGATACTGCCAATTTCCTATCATTGATAACTTATACCAAATTATCTAACGACCCTCATAAGTGTCAGGCTAAAGGATGTTGGGATCGCTATAATTGTCTTAGATATAATTTATCTTGCGAACGAGATGGACCTTTCAATAAGATTCCGGCCAATCATACTATTGGCGATGAAAACTGTCCTTCATTTATAAATATAAACGAATTAAAAATATGATATATGTAATTTTTATACTATGCTTAATATTGTTTGCCATTGCCATTTATGCACTTCGTAAACTATCTAAGCAATACAAAACTCTTCAAGAGATATATTATCTTCAGAAGCTAATGTTATCTCACTCTCAATTTACGAATGATGCCAATGAAATGATTTTATGGAAAATCAGATATGATATATGGTGCTGGAATGAAAACTTAGTAAAAGCAGAAAATTATGAAATGGCACAACAAGCCAAAGTAGCAACTAATATTATAGCTGATATGATAACTTTTTATCGTAACAATTTAAAAGCGGATAATAATGATACATACATTAAAAAATGAGATGGAACGAATGTGGAATCAGTTTGACCATAAAGCGTTTATCTCAAATGATCCTATTCAAATAGTACACCAGATACGGAATCTTTCTGGGAGAACTACAGCGGATATTGAGGTTTGTGCAATATGGACGGCTATGGTTTCATGGGGACAATATAGTCATATAATATATTGTGCAGAGAAGTTGATGGACGTATGTGGATGGGAGCCAGGTAAGTATATTAAATTTGGTGATTTTTATGATATTCCGGACGAATGTAATATTTACCGTACTCTTACAGGAAAAATATTTAAAGAGGTGTGTCATCAATTAAGATACTTCTACAGTAAACACGATTCTATTCAGGAATATTTAAAAAAACATCCCATTTCACTTGATGATTTATTACTCACGTTATGTAATTGGTGTGAACCAGCCCGTCTTGGAAGTCCATATCGTAACTCTGCTTGTAAACGTATTAATATGCTGTTGCGTTGGATGGTTCGTAAAGATGAAATAGATTTAGGAGTATGGCAGACTGACTTAATCAAACCTAAAAAACTATACGCTATTATGGATACCCATGTTGCACAGCAAGCACAACGTATGAGGCTTATATCTTATCCTAAAGAAAGCTGGAAGGCTGTTATGGAACTCACTCATGTTTACCGCCAATGGGATGCAGAGGATCCATTAAAATATGACTTTATATTAATGACAAAAAACTTGAAATAAAATGATTGTTATTCTTTTAATTGTATTGTCGCTTGTCTCAATCGCGGCTATAACCATTGTGGTTGCACAGAATACAGCTTGTAAAGATTGTCCTTTTAAAAGGACATGCGATGAATTGTTGAGCCAAAATCAACTTAACTTGTGCCAACAAAATAATATGCCAAGTCAAAACGAAGAGAAATAATAAATTGATGTATAACGAACTAATTTAATAAAAGTATGGATATAGAAAATAAAAACAGAGTTTCTGTAGAAGATATGAGAGCATGTTATGCTGAAAGATTTCCGTATGCACCCAATAATCAACGCATAGGACGATTTGCAAAACAAATAGGTTTCCGTCTTACCAAACAGATGGTTAAAGGGCAGATTATTAGTTTTTACATAAAAGATAATACAGGCAAATGAGTACGTTTTCTGATAAATTTGATAACCGCTGGAAGTGCATACCATATTCGATGAGTACGTTGACAACCGGTAATGGATTTGCAATCCTTTTCCATTTGTTACGAAGAGGGCATACTGAAAATGACATAACAACATGCTCTATATCTAAAAAAACACTAGCCGATCTTATTGGTGTATCTTCTAGTACGGTTCTTCGTGCAATTAAAAATCTGGAACAATTAAACCTTATTGAAGTTGTTTTTAATCAAGGGAATATTTCTACTTTTTCAATAAATTGGGAAGAAATACAGAAAATACATAGGGTTAGTATGCAGCTATCGGACAAAGGATGGTTAGCATTAAGAGAGGTCTGCTCTGAAAATGGCGTTAAGCCATTATCTTCTATTTCCGATAAGGTAATAGAAATGTTAATAGAGAAATTTCCCTATACCCGTACCAATATGATATGGGACCCGTGTCAATATGACACTACCCCATATCATAATGACACGACCCCATATCATATTGACACGACCCCATATCATATTGACACACAGAATAAGATATATATAGATATAGAGAATAAAGAGAATCATAACGAACGAAGTGAGTTTAATAAAGAAACTGATATGAAAATTTTGGAATGGTTCAATTCTCGTGATTTATCTTTTCCAGATCTTTCTTCTTCTGATTTTGAAACCATCATTAACCTTCCAGATTTTGCCGATAATGATTTTGATATGGCAATAAGAGAAGTTTGGGGATATTTGCAATATGATGAAGACTCTCCAGGTAATTACATTCCAGCTGAATATTTCAAAGATATTCTTTACCGTGCTTGGAATGATTTAAAAACTATCAATCCAGATTTCTCTCTTTCGGAACAAGACATGAAGAATATTTTTGGATTCGATGTTGAGATGCAGAATGGAGAACCTGTATGCTATGTGACTCCCAGTAAAATTAAAAACATCAATCAATCTCCTTCATCTTCCAGAAAAATTAAACGGAAGGGAGTAGGGGACCGAACCTCCAGATTAATATTTCTTGAATCTATCCGGCAAGTCGCCGAAAAAGATACGAACATGTTAACAGATGCCGAATATGCAATATGGCTTATGATTGAGTTCGTGAAAGAACGGGAGAGTAATCAGCAACCTCGTCCATCGGAAGTGACAAAAGCAGTTTATGAAGATTTGCTTAAACGTTTCTCAAACGAATCGAAGGTACCTGTGGAAGATTTGAGAACCCTCTGGAAAGAACTTCCTCAAAAAAATACAGTTAAACTTCATCCTCAACAGTTATCAGTCGATAAGATTATAAACTATAACGTGCAAGTAAATCAGGCAAGTGATGTGGAAGAGCTTTATAACAAAAAGATGGCAGAACAACCATGAAGTCTTTTGCCACCTTCCAGAATCCTTTTCCTTAGCCGGACTTGATTATCTTATTTCGGGTTCGGCTAAAAAGTTTCTTCTAATTTCTATTTCTTCAGACAGTATCCTAATCGCATCTTTCTCTCTCCGAAAATAATTGCCTGCCAGATAACGTTTATTGCTTGTTGCAGTTCCTTTTTCCACATCTGAAGTAACTTGCATCTTATCTGTAATATACCAATAGCGTTCTCCTGTAGCTACTTTCATGTTCAAAGGCTCAATTCGTTTTAGAAAATGATTCCATGTCTTACCGACTTTAGCTAATTCTATATCCAGAGCCTTTCTTTGATAATCTGCTGGCTTGAAAGTTGTAAATGAGTAATCATCTATTTTTCCTAGATACTCGTTCATGCTGTATTTAACTGGTTCCCCTTTGATAACATAGCAATACATAACGATGTCTCCAGAGGATTTATCTACAAGTCTTACTACCCCATATCCTTCTTGACCAGTTTTATGATTATGGAAGCATACTAAATCACATGATTTGGGAATATATTTAGTGGAAATTACGAAAAATGGGTTGCCAAATTCTTGGCCATTTTCATCTAAAACTAAATAGAGGCGGTTTAAGGCATTTTCTCCAGCTGGGGTTATGATGTCTACAGGGATTGTTATTTTGTCGAAATTAGGCGTGTTTCCGTCAATTCTAAGGCATATTAAAACAGTATTCACATTCCCTTCTTGTACCAAACCTATAGAATCGTTCCATTTTACTGCATCTCCAGCTCCAAATCCTTTGTCAAACCAGTTGGCAAATGTAGCGTAATCGAGAGCTTCAGGATCGTCTGAATAACTGGAAGGTACATGCAACTTAATATTATATTCTGTTTTGCAATAAGAACTGATTCCTTTAAAATCAATTTCAGACTTATATTTTCTTTTTCTTAGAAAATGCTCTACTTGTTTTTTAGTTTTCATATTTGGATTAAATAATCAATTGTTAGGCAAATGTAATATGATTTTTTGATAAACATCAATTTGGATATAAAAATTTAGCTTAATTACCATAAAACGAGACTGAAAAAATAGATGACTGAAAAAAATCAGAAAACTTATATATTGAATTTTTATATCGTTGTCAATTTGAATATATTGGAAAATAATTATTTCTCTGTATTATAAAAATAAAGTTAATAAATTGATGCTGGGATAATTACAGAATCTCTACTTCCAGATTCGATATATTATAAAATTGATGTTAGAAATTGGAGATAATTTTATTGTATTGAATAACGTGGTCTGGAAGAGAATTGTCTTTTTATATTATGATCGACTTTTGAAAAAACGAGATTGAAAAATCAGGTCGGATTATATATACGGTATTCGCTCCAAAATTGACCGGCTCTGCCTTCTTTTTTTTCATATTTTTATTGCTATATTATTGTAAATCAGTTGATTATATTGTTTCACTAATATACAAAAGTGAAACAAATGTACTTTTGTCCTTTGTTTTGCCTATTCTTTTGTTTTTTGATACTCTTTTGAAATAATTACAAATTTATCCTTTTGTGTATGTGATTTGTTCCCGTTCCTTTTTGCATCCAGGTAACAACGTCTCGCGCGCGTATATGTGTGCGCATGTGTGTATGTGTGTCACGATTTGCCTTAATAAGTAACCCCGCATACACGCGCACGTGTTGGGATGATTTATCTTTTTGATTTTCAGGTATTTATAAGTGATATTATTTGTTGCTTATTTGTATGTTGTTGAAAATCAAATGTTTATAAATTATTTTAGTCTTAAAATGAAATTAATTGGTTATTTATTTGTGTATATCAAAATATTGCCATACCTTTGCATTGTCAAGTTAAGATAACGGCTACTTGATAAAGTGTTTACTTTCCGTTTTGGTTTTTATCTGTAAACCTACAAAAAGCGAAAACCGCAAACAGATACGAGATAATAAACGTAATTAATAACCGTAAAAACAAGAAGTAAGAAACGGACAAAAGAAAGTAGTACATAAAAGCAAAAGGAGTGCGAAAGCGAAAGCAAAAGCGCACGCCCAAACATAAAACGGAATGTTTTGTGAACGGGGAAAGAATACCCATAACTGTAATGGTCAGTTATTAAAGATTGTCATGCAAACCGTCGCTGGCACTATGGGGGAGCTATATACATAAGTCTGCTACAAAAGCGTGCCATAGGTGCGTAGCTCCATGCAGCAAAAGGGAAAAGCGTGGGCTTAGTGCCATAAGTGTGCCTGTCACACTTGCATACCGAAAAACGGATGTCTGCGCAAAGGTGTGAAAATCTGCCCCTAATGCGAACTGAGAAAAGGTGAGCCAAAAGTGCGTGAAAACGTAAAACTGACTCTGTTGAAAGTGTGCCCAAGTTGCACCACCGTAATCACCAACGCAACGCAGCCCTAACAGTGAAAAAGTGTATGCCAAAAGTGTGCTTTAACGGTAACGATGGAAATTACCTACCACATAGGCGAAAGCGTATGTAAAAAGCTGCAATTCAATCGGTTTGGTTGCAGTTGGTGAGCACTCATACACAGGGCGCACGGCTCCGTTGCGCTGTTAGTGACGGGCAAAAAGTTGTACATAGAGTGTGCTGGATAGGTGAATGTCCAGTATGCTCTGATTGGGCTTTAACGCAATCGAAAGCGTGTAAACGTTTTCGGTGGTGCGTTCCTATTTTGGTAGGTCGGGGTTCGATTCCCCGATTGCCTACAATGCGCTATTGCAGAAAATTCCTAAAAAACAGTAATCATGGGAACAATTAGTAGGTATAACAGTGTACAATTTGAGAACTTAAACGCAAATGAGTTGGTAGGCGTAACTTTGGTGTATAAGAGTGTAAACCGTGACGGAGAAACGCATTATTCAGGACTGAATTTTGCCGGTGATGAATACACGCCAAAGGATAAGACACAGGACGAGATTTTCCGCGTGTGGAAGAATGTGGTAGCTACGTTCTGGACTGTGAAAGCGGTGGAAGCTGGGCTGCGTGAAGATAATGGTGGTATTGCATCCAAATTGCGTAGCGGTACACCGGCTGAAATCATAGTGCGTACAAGTGATTGCAAAGTGTCAAAGAAGTGGGATGTTGAGGGAAGTGTATGGAGCCGTATTGGTTTGGTGCCTACAAAGAAAGACCTGGATTGTGCAGCGTGTGATTTTAAGAAGAAAATCCATGCTGCTACAAAAGCGTCTTTCGATGCTCTGAAATTCCGTTTGAACTTTGAAGAAGTAGCCGCAAAAGCTGCTGACTATTATGAAATCTTGGGTGTGAAGCATGATGCTACGGAAGCGGAAATTAAAGCTGCATACAAACAAGCTGCTAAATCTGCTCACCCTGATGCCGGTGGTTCCAATGAAAAGATGCAAGAGGTAAATGCAGCATGGGAAGTGTTGGGAAACGCTCAAAAGCGTGCGGAATATGATGCGCGAATGGCTGCATAAATAAAGAACTGGTAAGTCATAACATACATAGCACGTCTGAAGGTGAATACAGGCGTGCTATTTTTATGGGTAAAACGAACGTGGAAGCGTAGCGTGCAAGAAGTGCGAGTCTTTGTTACCCACTTTAATTGTGGCATGTACTTTTGAGTGCGTGCCATTTTTGTGTCTGATTGTAAATTTTAAAAAATAAAGCATGAAACGAACAAGAATCCAAAGAACGAGCGTGAAAATCATTTCTACCTCTTGTGCAAGTATGACATTTTATTTGCCTAAATCTCAAAATGTTACTGTGAAGCGGAAAACTGTGTATGATTTATTTAAAGCGTAAATCTATGAAGAAGTATGTTGTGGTATATAAGCGGAAAAAGTATATCAAAGTAGCTACTGCAATTGGTAGTAAATTCTATAGAATCTTGGTAGTTATATGCCTGTTGTTTTCCTGTATTGCGATAAATGCCAAAACTATAAGGGTATTTACAGGAAACATACAGCGCGTGGAGAAGACTGTGAGAATAGATGGAAACACTTACTTCCTAACATTGAAAGATGGTACCATGTACCAACTAGAGGATGAGAAGCAATATAGTATTGTATTGGAGAGTTGGAAATATTTCAAGTTTATAATGATTGATGTGAAAGATAATGGAAAAAAAGAATGATATAGCCAGTTTCTTCTACTATATGTGGAATTGCTGGGATGAGCACGAATGTGCTGTTGCTTTTGAAAAAGCCGAATGTGGATGGAGACATTTATGGAACAAGTGGCGTGAATATAATAGTCAAAATGGTCATTATGGTGCGGTAGAAGAATTTTTTGCCAATTTGGATGACAGGAATCAGAACTTACTTGTAGAGCGTGCACTGGAAATGTACAGCGGTAAAAAACGTATCAAATGAAAAAGATATTCAAAATAATCGTGGGATGCGTTATTGTTGTACTAACATTAAAAGCTTGCCGCTTGAATTATGTGTGCGATGTAGTTGATAGTATTCCCAAAGAAATCCGAGAGCGCATAATTACAGAGCATCCAGAATGTGCCAATATTGATTTGTTGGTGAAATTCTGGGAGACTAAAGGAGATTCCCTTGTTTCTGAAATTGCTAAGGAACAAATATATGACTGTGAACTTACCGAGTATTTGAAACTCCATCCTGAAGAGAACAATTAATATCAAGACAATAATGGAAACAAAAGTGTGTAAAGAATGTGGTCAGAGTTTGCCCAAATCAAATTTTTCTAAGAACAAGGCAACCAAAGATGGGTTGGCAAACTATTGTAAGAAGTGTGACAAAGAAAGAAGACGCAAATCCAGTGGAGGCATAACTCAACAAGGAGTAAAAGCTACTCTGAAAATGTCTGACTTTGATGACAACATGTTGTTTGCTGAATTGCGTAGACGTGGATACACTGGAGAATTACGTTATTCCAAGGTAGTAAATATATAGGTATGTACACAAGTTATGGCTGGGAGTTGACTAATCTTTTGCAGGGGCAAGATGAAGAATATCTGCTTGAAGTGTTAACAGAAAATTACAGACGTTTGAGAGATGTGCCAGATCACCTTATTGTGACATTGCTTGAATACCGTGGTTATACTGGAAGATTGATAAAAAGTGAAAATTAAAATAAAGAAGTATGATACCAGAAATTATCGAACAAATGCGCAGAGAGTTATACGATACCAAATTGTGCATCTCTGATTTTGAGAAGTATGATTTGAAAACTCTTGAAAAGACTAATGAGCCATTTTTTTGGTTAGTGCGCACACACGGAACACATTTGTGTTTTATTGGCCCCAGTGTAGAAAGTCTTTTTTCGTCAGAAAGTAACCGGTTTACAATTATGAAAGATTCTCATGCTATTATCGCAAGTATTGTCTATTGGGACGATTTGGACTATAATAAGTATTTTTATTGGGATGGAGCACAGCTTCAGAAAGTATCCAAGGATAAGGTTATTTCAATATTCAATAATATTTGGGGAAGCCGGATACATCAACTTTCCATTCAATACCCTGAAGAGTATGCAGCCATAAACAAACCATTGGAATTTAAAATGTCCCCAGAAATATCAGAGCGTGTAAAAGAGGTCAAGAATATTGCTTCGGAATTGCAAGATCCAAGTTTTGAAGATTGCTTGAAAAGTCTACAAAAATGGGTGAGATTTGCTGTTAACCAATATATTGAAATATACGGTGATTTTGCGAAAAATAGCTTTGGATTCTCTGAGGTGGTAAATGGCGAACGCAAAATTTGCGGCGGGATAATTATGTCCCCAAATGTGACTGAAAGACGTTGGAGTATTCATACATAAAACTGTTGTAATATGAAGTATTCAGTAAATCCTAATCTCAATGCTGTTATGAATAGTATTGAGACACAATTATTATCCAAAGGAAAAGATAAACAAGAGAGTCTTCAAATTATTAAGAGGTATATAAAGTCATTTCCTAAAGAACCGGATTATAACTTGGCACAACATGGAAGTATGCTTGTTTCCCCTTATGATGTGAGAGAATTGAATATTAAATGCGGTTATAGTGCTGTTGTTCAAAACAAGATCTCTGATGGGAGAGTCTGGAATGAATACTTGCTGCGGGTAGGAAGAGTTGCTAAGGAACTTTTAAAAGCAAACGAACTATGAAAGTTATATCAGAAATTTCACTTCGAGATTTCAAATTTTGGAGTGGGGGTGAGGATCGGGCAAAGAACTGTACCGATGAACAACTGGATAAAATTGAATCCATAATGGAAAGTGATGCTCCTGAAAGTGGTTGGACCGATGATGACATAAATAATTTCTTTTGGTTTGACTTTGATACAATCGCAGACTGGCTTGGATATAAGGACGAAAAACATTTTGATGCAGAAGTTAGTGAAGATGATGTGAAAGAAGCGCAAGATTGGTTTGACGGTATCACAGACACCGAAAATATGATTGATATAGCCAGCCTTGACAGAGAAGACTATATTTCTACAGATGAAAATGGGGAAGAAGAATTTGATGAAGATCTTGTTTACTATGGCTTTTCAAATTGGTGGTACAATATGGATGATATTGAACAAGTGAGAGAATATCGTAAGCGCAACTAAAGTGTTATGGTAGAAATCCGGGTTCGATTCCCGGAACACTACATATATTAGTTGTTTCCATGTGTGTTGTTCGACATGTTTTTGTTTGAAGGGTGGTGCGATCAGAATGTTATTGTTCTGGTTGCGCCTTTTCCTTTAAAGTTAAAGCGAGTTAATATTCAAAAAGTGGACAACTATGGACACCATCAAAAAACTATTCGATAATAAAAAACAAAAGGAAATATGCAAAAGGAATTGTTAGAAATAGAATTTCGTTATCATGACAGACCGATAGGTAGCTGTCCATCTACTTCTTGTAGTAAGAAAATTGCCATAGATATATTTGATACTTTGGAAGAAGCAGTCAAGGCAGGTAATGAAACATTGAAGGTGTTGTCAGAACATTTCCAAGTAAGAGCAGATGACCGCTTTAAAGTTCGTGGTTTGTTTGGCCTTCCAGATAGACTTGTTACAAATTGTTGCTATACAACTAAAGGGGTTGCATATTTTGCAAGGATTACTCCTCTGAAATTTGATGATCTCTCTGAAACTATAGCAGAGACATTTAAAGCATACGATAGATACAGACAATATAGACGTGAACAAGAAAACGATGAATAATATGGATGTAATAGTCTTAAATCACAAAAACAAAGTGTCTTTGCAGGTACAGCATGTAGATATTGGTAGTTCTATTGATTTGCATTTTCCAAACGAAAATCAATCATTTGATGCTTTTCAGAAACTTCGTGAAATAGGTGTGAGATGTTTCCATGCTGGTAAAAATGCTCCTTGTGGAGCTTCTGTAATGATGTATTCTTATGGTAATGATAATCTTCAACTTCAAATAAAGTAGTAAAATGGAAGAAAAGAAGTATATAAATATTGACAATATGGCGACACGCCTTTGTCAAATTCTCAAAGATGCACGTGAAAGCATGGTTGATGATGAAAATAAAGATTTTATCATGGAGAACTTTTCGGATGAATATCTGGAAGATTACAGCAATGTAATGGCTTGGCAATTTAATTCTGATATGAAGAAATACTTGCATAATCCAGACCACAGGATTTGTGGTAATTTCAATAACATTGATTATGACTACCCTTATCATATTTATGGAGAGGTTACATACGATACGCCTCTTGTAAATGCTATGATCGCTAGATTAGATGCCGGTGAAGACAGCGAACAAGCTAACGAGGACCGGGACTTTCTTGTTGACTGGTTCTTTGAAACTTTTGGAACACGGGGAATATCCTATAATTTCCAGTCAAATATATCAGAGTTCCTTTATATGGAGTTTGAAAACCAACAATCTTAAATCAATGAAAACAATAACATTGCAACTGTACACTTTTGATGAATTGTCGGATGAGGTACAAAAAGAAATTATTGAGCGTGAACGCTGGAATATAATGGAGCAGTGCATGGAGGGTTACGGTTCGGATTATGTAACGTCTCTAAGAGCTTTCGAGAAATTGACAAACACCCAATCATATAGTTGGAGTGTTAACTATAGCGGATACGATTTTAATTTTAAATGTAGTTATAACCCAATTTTTGAATGTCCAGTTAATTGTGATAATGACATTTACGCAGAGGATTTGTGTGGGAAGTTACTGTTCCGATATATCAATAATAATATTATGCCATACATTACGCATGGCCAATATTATTCAACTTCAGGTGAGTGTATAGACGGGAAACACACTTATAAGCATAGACGAAGTAGGGTTATTAAATCTTTAGAGGATTGTCCACTAACTGGTATGTGTTACGATTATTACTTGCTTGAGCCTATCATTAAATATTATAAAACTTGGTGCAGTTATCCGGACAACTTTTCGCTCACAGACTTAATAGAACAATGCTACGACAGTTTTTTCAAATGCTGGCATGAAGAATATGAGTATTGGGCCAATGATGAAAATGCAATCCGGGAGGAATTACATAACAACCAGTATGAGGACAGGCTGTATTATATGGATGGAAGAGTTTATAGTGGACCGTTAGATGATGTTGCATAATTAAAATTCAAAAAACAATGGTACTTAATATAGTAAAAAATGGTACAGATTCTTCAAGCATCTTAGAATGCGTGAAAAAAAACTTCAATAGTTCTAAGGTAAATATTAAAACAGACTATGAAATATCTGTTGATATTGAAGTAATTGGCGAGGGTGGACTGCACAGTTTGGAAGGGATAAAAGAACTGGAATATTATTTTAGAGACTATGACATCAGGGTTTGGTAATTTTAAGTGGTCAAGAAATGAACGGAGAACAGATAATACCGCCAATTACTGATCCATTAGGGAAACATTGGCAACAACCTCACAGAAGATTTATTGAACTGGACAATACCCATGCACTTATGAGCGAACAAACGTTTAAGGGGCTGAAAGAATATTCGACTTCAATACCTACAGGAAGATATGAAGGTAAAATGTGGAAAGGGTTTATAAAAGGGGAATGGTATCTTGTATGGCTTGCTCCTGACACAAATCACAACTTACTTCGTATAGAGAAAAGGATAATATTAATAGTATAAAACAAATTAGAAATGAGCGAAACAAAGAGAAAAGAAAAGCAGACTAATAAAAGCCTGCTTTATATATGGATCTTAAGAATTATCAGAGGTGGGGATTCGAACCCCACAAACTTCGTCTTTCGACGATGCTTACACCTTTTTAGCTTCAAAGTGCGGTTATGTCCTCACCTCGGACTCCGTAGAGAAACGAGGGAACGGAGGCTGCAACTCCATTTTTTCCAACCTAGTTTTTTGATAAACTAGTTTCATGTTGGAATTAATAGAACAAAAATACTAAAAAAAAGAGAAAAACCAAATAAAATGAATATGATATTATTTGAAAATCCACCTACGGTCTATTTTGAAAGAATAGAAGACTATGAAGAGAAATCGACTCCGTGGAGACGGGTTCCTCCTACATATAAAGGTTCGTCCACTAAAAGTGGGCGCAATAAGAAACAAATAAGAAGAGATCGTAAACGTAATAAGAAAAGATAGTTATGCCGCATTTAAGTTCAATGGGAAATCAAAAGCTTTATAGAATTGTCATTGATGTCCAGTACGGAGACATGCTGGACGAATGTGATAAACTGTACGATGGTAAAAGGTATGGAACTGTCTTTACCGATGCGAATGGAGAAGCTGTTATTGATTATCTGAAGCAATGGGATGGTGATGAATGGACTGATGATGATATTCGCTGCGAAGAGCCTAGGTGGGTAAATAACGGAACTGATTCCGTACATCACAAAGATGGATATACCCTTATTTACAACTCAACTATTGGTGGTGTATATATGCTGTATCGTGAAGCAAATGCGACTGAAAGAGAATTGTATAACAAATTAAACTAATTGCGAAGTTATATGAAAACATTAAGATCATTAAATCAAGAATATATTGAGAAAGCAAGAACATTAATTCGTGAAATCCTCGAAGATACAAAAGAGTACGATGATTGGACGCAAATATGTTTCTCTATGCAAAATGCAGTACAAGCTGCGGCTAATATATGGGGAATATCGTCAGATGAACAGATATATAAGATGAGAGCTTTTGTAACGGAAATGGTTCTTGCCGAACTTTCAAATCTCCGACAATTTGATATATCTTTCAAGAAGAAGGGGGTAAAAATGAAAAAGCCATTAGATTCATTGTATTGCCCTCAATGTGGAAGTAATAATGTTGAAGAAAGAGCATGGGTAAATCCAAACACAGATGAAATCAGCTATAATGATTCAGTAGAGGAAGAAGATTGCTGGTGTAACATTTGTGAAAAGCATGTAGAATTATGCACTCTTTCAGAATTATGGGAAATGTTTGGGGATATTCCAGTCAACAATGATGACGAGATTGAAAAGGAGTTCCTAAACTTCCCAGCCGGAACCTCAAAACTCGATGTCTGGCATTGGTTCGATGAACGATGTCCAAATAACCTGCACGATGATTTAATGTTTTCTCAAAACGATGCCGTACAAATCTGAAAAGATTCGTATCGCCGGAACTCAATATGATAGACGAATAAAACTCGCTCCAGACCAAAAAGAATATATAAAATGGTTGAGGGAAAATGAGTTACTTAGTTACTCTAAACTTGCCAAAATGTTTGGAGTAAGCAAGAGACTTATCCAATTTATTTGTTGCCCAGATAAATACTTAAAAAGTAAAGAGAATTTAAAACAACGCAAAGCGGATGGGCGATACAAACCTACCAAAGAAGAATGGGCAGCAACGATTCGTGAACACAGGAGGTATAAAGAACAACTTAAAAAGAAGGGAAATATAAAATGAAAGACAAGATTCTTACAATGTTTTTCGACATTGATAGATGGACAAAAGCAATTGAGAAAGGCGTTCTGAAGGATATTCGGAAGAGCGAACTTATCAAACTGACAGAAGAACCAACCAGAATTCGCATGGCAGAAGCTATGTTGAATGGTAAATATCAAATAACACCACCACATATTGCACAAATCCCGAAGGATAACGGAGAGTTTCGTACTGTATATGTCAATGAACCTATTGACCGTATAATCCTAAACATCGCGAACGATTTGTTATTTGATTTAATGCCAGAGATGATTCATCCTGCTTGTAAATCTTATCAGGTCGGTATTGGTTGCGGTAAAGTGGTTCTGGAAGTAAGTCACACAATTGTTGACATGAAAAGTGATGGTTATGTGGGCTGGAAATCTGATTTAAGTAAATATTTCGACACTGTTCCTATCCGGTTTATTGACGCAGCTTTTGATAAGGTAGAAGCTAAGTATGGTCACTCTGTGTTAATTGATGTATTAAGAAAATACTATCATTGCGGATTGTATTTCGATGAGAACAACGAACTGCATGAAAAATATCAATCACTTAAACAAGGATGCGCAGTAGCAAGCTGGTTAGCCAACGTGTTGCTATATAGCCTGGATGATGAACTGTCCCAATTGAATGGGTTTTACGTAAGGTATTCGGATGATATGTTGTTCGTTGGTCCGGACTATGAAAAGGCTATGACCATTTTACAAAAGAGATTGGCCGAAAAATCAATGAATTTGAATCCCAAGAAAGTAGAGTACCTGACTATGGACAAGTGGTTTAAATTTCTAGGTTTCAGCATTAAGGGAAGTATGATTTCTTTCTCTCCCAATCGTCTTAAAACCTTCCAGAAAGAAATAGAATCAAGAACCATCAGAAAACGTGGTATTACGTTGAAGAAGGCTGTGGATTCGGTTAACCGATATTTATATAAAGGCAATGGAGAATATAGTTGGGCGACTCAGACCCTTCCAGTATGTAATGTTCGGGTTGATATTAATGAATTGAATAAATTCGTAATGGATTGCCTTAGAGCCGTTGAAACTGGGAAACATAAAGTTGGTGGTCTTGGCTATGTTAAGGATAAGCCGGATGGTTGTGTTGTTAGAGGCATTGGTCGGAACGTAAAGGCTAATCGAAATAAATCTAAAAGTAAAGAAATTGAAGGTTATTTGACAATAGGTTGTATGCAGAATGCTATTTTGACCAGAAGAGCAGCGTACAATACTTTAGTGGCAATATTGTAACTACAATCTGAACACACAGTAAATGAATCCGAGGAACAAGTGTTTAATATCCAGATTATATATTAGGTACCCCGATTCTATCCTTGAAGGATTACATCCTTCAGTATCTACTCCGGGTACCATATATAATCATCTGGATTATATCAATGAAGATAAAGAAATGTGTCGATTGTTATGAGGGTTTATAAAGCAGCACAGCAGGCAAGTTCAAGAAGAAAATTTCATATTCTAAAGTATGAACTATTGATCGTTCACCGGAGGTTACAAGGCTGCATAGCCTCTCACCTCAGGTTCTCGATCAGGTCATATTTATAATTATCATGAGAGTAAAGTGATGTGCCATTCATTTGAGGACTTGTAAAATAAGCGAAATACATCGAAGTTATCCAAGGAATATATTTTCACTACTCCGGTAGAAATTATATCCTGGAACCGAAGATTATATCTGTCGGGTCCAGGATAATCCAACCGGATTACATCTATTGGGTAAAGTAATGTATCAGTATTATGAGGATAACTATTTAGCACAGAAATGTAATTCAAGAAATATCATTTATATAGCTGGTTATATATCAGGAAGGACCGAGTACTAATTGTCCTGGTCCGTTCCTGATCACACCAGCTTTAAATCGAATAAGTATAGAAATGTGCCAATATTTTGAGAATTACAACTTATTACTTAACACAAAGTTTACAGTCTGAGATTTAGTAATTTAACATACTGGACAAGATATGATGTCCGCGTGATGAAGGTCATCCTATGTATGACCTAGGATTACGCGGGTATCTTACTTGATACAGTATATATCATAAGCATATAGACATGTGTCACGCTAAATGAGGGCTGTTTAATAAGTAACACAACTTTCATTTATACAAGAACCTTGCGTTTAACGACTATCCGACAATTACGCCGGTATCTACGGTTTTATAAACCTTTATTCCGGCGTATTCTGGATGTTAATATCAGACTTTTAAAGAAATGTGTCAAAGGTTTGAGTATAAAATAAAAAGTAAACATTATGAAAAATATTTATCAAGAATCAATACAGGCTGTAGAGAACGGAACCAAGTTTAAAGTAGATTTTAAAACACGAAGTTTCAAACTTAATGGCCAATATATTATACAGAATTCGCAGTATGAGGGAGACTTAGGTGTGGAATTATGCGCTTCTCTTGATGAGTTTCTGTCTAATGTAGAGCATTTATATACTCGATATAAACATTCTATTCCATCAACAATGAGTGAATGTAAAAGCCGAAAATACTTTAAGGCTTTGTCTGATAAAGATTTGGAGGATGAAGACATGTTGTTTGGAGTTGGTCGAGATATAGCACAAGTCGAATTGGAATTATACATTCTCTGTCAAATAATATTGGGTATAGGTTGGGATGCTAATAAAATGGGTAAATGGTTTTGGCAAAGCAACAAAGATAGAGATTTAGTAATTCTCAAAAACTGGGTTACAGTAGAGAAATAAATAATCAGACTAAAAATTAAATTATTAATAAGTTATGAAACAGTTAAAATTTGAATGTCCTGAGTGTGGTACCGAGTTTACGCTTACAGCTAATCAAACCAAAGCTAAGGAGCGTATTGAAGCTCTAAAGAAAGCTGGTGTTGATGTTAGTGAGCTTTTTGCAATGCAAAGTGCAGATGGTTTGGAGTTTATAGCCTCAAAAAGAGATGGTGTCATTAGTATCTTGGAAGAAGATGATCCAATCTTCCAGGCCATTATAATTCAAGGCACAATTCCTAATCGGCAATTATTCAGACGTTGGGTAATGGCACAGATGTTCCGCATAATTTATATAACTACCAACACCCACGGTGCTTATAAGCCGATTGGAGTTTCAGAGGTGATTCGTAATATGGGATATGAATATCAGTGGAAGATGCTAAATAACGAGTTGTACGCCCAGCACAAAATGATGCAGAATGGTGATGTCGATAATTTCAGAGATCGAAATCGCTGGTTCAACAAAAGAGTGGTATTAGATATGGCAAAAGACTATATCGAGAAACTCAAAAAGAGATTTGAGAAGTTGAAATTGAGAAAATGTAAAGGGGTACCGTATAAACGTATCAACGGCCAAAACATTTTCGTTGATGATTTTGATAAAAAAGTAATCAAGCCATTGTTGTTTGCAGTACATAAAATACAACATGCCGAAAACACTTATGAACTTTGGCATTCGGTGCAGGAGTTCAATAAAAGGCGTATCAAAATGCATTGGGGTACTCCTCAAAATGCAGCATGGCTAGATGCTTACAAAGGAGCTGGAGCGTTCTTTACAATGCAGAACATGATTCGTTTTCATAATTGCGTTATCATTGATGACAATGGAAAAACATTAAGTAAAAACGCGTCCCTTGCTTTTTTGAACAAGAAGGCAAAGTTGTATGAGAATAGAGAAGGTTGGCGTTTGATTGGTATGTTGAAGAAAATGCTGGATGATAACAACATTGATGTGGTTGCTAAAATGAAGGAATGGCGTAAATAACTTAATCAAGACAGTTTTCATAAACCAGTTTAGGTACATTTCCTCTGGTTTATGAAAATAAAATTAGAAAGATTGATTATGAGAAACGATATAATATTTAAACGTTCCGTCCAATTTCGGGACCAAAATAAAAACAGTTGGACTGTAGATTTTGAGGTTTATAAAGAAGAATCTACTCGTATAAACCGTGAAACATTGCAAAAATTTAAACAAAGTTTCAGCGTTTCGGTATGTGGGGCTGGTGGTATGAGTGCTGGGCAATGCTACGATCATATAATTCCTCGTACAGAAGGACAAAAGAAACTTTTGGAATTTTGGAACAAATATCATCTAGGTGGTATGTCTGGCGGTACAGTTCGTCAAGATGAATATTTAAACGGCGAGAAATATGTTAACGACTACAATCACTTTGTGGAGTTGTTTAAAACATATAATGAGCATTACCGTGAACAGTTTGATGATATTTCTTTTCAAATTCTTGTTAAGAATTTTAGTATTAGTAACGCGGCTATAATACAGGTGAGAAATGTGCTTTATGAAAAAATGAGGAATAATCCCATTCAATATATCCTTGGATTGTCAAACAAATGCTTCCATACATCTTCAGACTACAACGTGAAATGTTTCTTTCTTGCTATAAAAGGCTTATATGTAGATAATGGATATAAATATGGTAATGGTTGGTTATCCAGTCCGCTTCCAGATAATATTGAAGAGATTATAAATAATATTTGTGATCTTGTTGAAGAAGAAGAGACTGCGTTAACAGAAGAACTGGAAGCAGTTTTTGACATGGGTGAAAAAGGGTTTGTTGCCACAGAAGAAATTATCCAGCAAGTGATGGATTTACGTGAATGTGACGAAGATGAAGCAAAACGCTTCGTAGCTTTGGGAGTACATTTGGGATGTACATTCGGTGATTTGAATGATACATTTGAAGAATGTTCCTATGGTGAACAACTATACTGTGCAAATGGTATTGATTATTATATTGGCACGGAAGATGAACTGACCAATATAGCTAGTGATAGAGTACATAATGATGATGAATACGCGTATTTATGGCGTGAAGCTGTGGCGGCTCAAAGAACTACCGATTCGTTGAGTGATTGGTTGAATTCAATCATAAGTGAGGATGGTTGGTGCTCGGTACTTAATTCTTGGGATGGACGGTATGAAGAATATAAGATTGCTGAGGAATATATTTGTGTTTGTAGGTCATAAATTGTCATGGAATACATGCTTGTTACGGACAAGGTGAAATCAGTGGCAATAAACGATGATTAATATGGGACATAAAAAGACGATTGATTATTGGAGACACCCAACCAAAAGGGAAATCAAGTTCGGTGAGGGAGCTATTCATTGGTTAACAGTGGATATTGAGAAAGTTCAGAAGTCAGACGGAAGTTTGAAGAAATGGTTTATTCATACAGACGGACTAAGGTACAATCGACCATAGTTAAAGTGATGTCTGTAAAGCAAAGGCTGTTCTAACAAAATAGAGCAGCCTTTTGTGTTAAACAATGGTTAAAGTGGACAACTATTCACACCATATAAAACAATAAAATCTATTCACATTAAAACAGTAATAAATATGCCATTGAAAATTGAGAATATCAAGTTGGCAGGAACCAAGTTTGATGGTCGCGCTAAGTTGTCCCCAGAACAACGTCAGGCTATTCAAATTTTGGCCCGTGAAGGATATAGCCAAAGAAGGTTGGCCGCTATGTTCAATGTTAGCAAGCGGCTTATACAATCTATACTATCTCCTCCTGTTCGTAAACACTCTAAGCAATACCCAACAGAATATTGGACAGAGTTAAAACGGAAATGTCGTAAAAAGAAAATTGATTTATATAAAAATGGAAAGATCAAATTTAATAACAAGCTGAAAAATAAATGAGACGCAAGCGTATCAAGTATGTAGCTAACATTGATTTTGGCTATCGTTCAATTACTGATGCAAAGCAACATATAAAAATATTCTTGAAATCGCTTCTTTCGCAAATAGGACTACGTTTGGGAGTTGATTATATCGTGACTGTTAATTATTTGCGAATAAGACATCTGAAAAATATTACAGGAAAAATAACTACCACACTTAAAGAGATGTTTCCAGTGTTCAATTTTTATTGGAAGACCCCAAGAATGTTAGTGTGGTTCTAAAATCAACATTTAATAATTTACAAGTATGGAAAAGCATTCTATTTCGGTTTTAGGAGCCGATAAGAAACAGTATGAAATCGCAGATTTCAGAGCAAGAGGTATGGATTATACTAATGCTATTGGCATTATCGTAACAACAGAATTTATGAGCCGTATTTTGGCGTTTGACACCTGGCAAGAACGATGGGGAAACACCGATAGGGTCTTGACTGAAGAGCAGAATGAGTCCGTTGCTATGCAAACTTTCTCTGGATTTGATCTAACCAAACGTATTGTAGAAGCACAGGTCAATATTGACGGAATGACTGCTGCTAAACGTTGTTGGAATTATCAAAAAGGTGATCTTCAGTGGTATTTGCCTTGTTTGATGGAGCTAGGAGTTCTTCGCGCATATCGTGATGAAATAAACAAAGCAATGGAAGAAATTGGATGTCCTGATGAATGTTTACTTCCTACAGAAGATTCTGATGAAACTTGGGTTTGGAGTAGCAGTGAGCTCAGTCAGAGCAACAGCTGGTACGTGAACTTTAGTAATGGCAACTTCCTCAGCACCTACAAGTACGACAGTAGCATGGTGAGAGCGGTTGCAGCATTTCAGCCCTCGCCGAGCCTGTTGACAGGCGAGGCAAAAAGTAACGACTGTTTACATAGTGATGAGGTCCTTATAAACATGTTACGTGAACGTGGTTATAAAGGTGAATTGACTAAAACTTTGACTATTTAATATTATTGCCACCCATATTTGATATGGTATGGGTGGCAGAATATTCTTTAACAGCATGGAAACATTTGAAAAGATTATAGAACAATACACACAAAGCGAAGTGTGTATGGGAGAATTGTTAGCTAATATTTCGGCAGATGGTATGTCTATTGAAGATGCTTTTGAATTGTATATAAAAGCTATGAATTATGCTGAAAAAGATGAATTTTATCAATTAGCTGACGGAGAAGTGAAACTATTAACAGCTAAGAGTGAAGACGACAAACAGCCTTTAAAACAATTGTTTGATTCGCTAAGCATGTCTTGATATATAAAATTGAATATGAATAAATACTATTTTGTAAATATAGGCGCTGAGGTAATATGGCATCCTGCAAATAGTGACGATCAGAAAGTTATGCAAGTGTGCACATCTGTTCCTCATCCGGTTGAAAATGATACACCAGTTTCTTTAATTTTTACTGATAAAAGAGGAAATATTCAAGTAAAGGCCAGCCAATTAGCTCCAAAGTTAACTGATTTTAATCAAGGATACTGGTGTGCAATTCAAGATGCAATAAGCAGTGGTGTCTCTGATACAACAATTCAGGAGATGCTACATAGTGCTGGGTTTACATATTGGGAATGTTACTGGCATGTACAAAATTCTGATTTTCAGTCAGAAAAACTGTGGGAAATTATTCGTGGAATGTTTTGTCAAAATCCAGATTATATTGATTGGAATGGTGCTGATTATCCAATAAAAACGGTGGTAATATTTGAAAATACTCCTGATGAAGAAGAGGTGACTGTATCTGTAGAACGGTTGGGGAGACAATTATTGGATGATATGGGTAATTGGAGTACACGAGAAGCAGAGTTTGTAGATGGTCGGATTTATTTCTATTTGGATGAAGAGACTTTTAATATGCCTGACATAGATATTGTAGAATACTTAGAGAAACAATGAAATTACTTTATATAGATTTATTTTGTGGTGCCGGTGGGACCAGCACAGGAGTAGAAAAAGCCCGTTTAGAGAATGAACAATGCGCTAAGGTAATAGCATGTGTAAACCATGATAAAAATGCGATTGCAAGTCATGCTGCTAATCATCCGGATGCTCTTCATTTTACAGAAGATATTCGTACATTAAATTTATCTTCTTTAGTTTCCCATCTACAAAAATGCAGAGCTGAATTTCCTGAAGCACTGATAGTTTTATGGGCTTCGTTGGAGTGTACCAATTTTAGCAAAGCAAAAGGTGGACAACCGCGAGATGCTGATAGCCGAACGCTTGCAGAACATTTGTTTCGGTATATTGAAGCTATTAATCCGGACTATATTCAAATTGAGAATGTAGAAGAATTTATGTCATGGGGAGAGCTTGATGAGTATGGTAAGCCTGTTAGTAAAGATAAGGGAAACTCTTATTTAAAATGGATTTCTAAAGTACAATCTTATGGTTATCATTTTGACCATAGAATCCTTAATGCGGCTGATTATGGAGCGTACACATCTCGGAAACGTTTCTTTGGAATATTTGCTAAAATGGATTTGCCAATTGTCTTTCCAAACCCAACGCATTCTAAAATTTCTGAAATAAACAAGAAACTGTGGAAACCGGTAAAAGATGTGTTAGATTTTGAGGATGAAGGAAAAAGTATTTTTGGAAGGAAGAAACCGTTGGTGGATGCGTCTTTAAACCGTATCTATGCTGGTTTAATCAAATTTGTGGCGGGAGGAAAAGATGCTTTTCTTGTAAAATACAACTCTATGAATCAAGCCGGGAAATATGTAGCTCCTGATATAGAATATCCATGTCCTACTGTAGCTACTCAGAATAGGTTAGGGTTAGCTCATGTGAATTTCTTATCTAAAGCATATAGTGGCGAGCCAATGAGTAAAAATATCAGTGTAGAACAACCGGCTGGTGCTATTACAACAAAAGACCATCATACATTCATCTCTGTACAGTACGGTAATGGGTTTGTTAAAGATGTGAATTCTCCTGCTCCAACATTGACAACGAAAGATCGTTGTGCATTAATCTGTTCTAATTTTATTGACCAGCAATATGGTAATAGTAAACCTGCATCAATGGAAAAGCCTTTAGGATGTATTACAGCAAATCCTAAATACAATCTTGTTAGCTGTAATAGATGGATAATGAACACTAACTTTAAAAATACAGGAAGTTCTATAAGTGAGCCATCTCAAACAATTACCGCCAATCGCAAATGGCACTATTTAATGAATCCTCAATATTCGTCTCCTGGAGGTTCTGTAGACAAACCTTGTTTTACATTAATAGCAAGAATGGATAAAATGCCGCCATATCTTATTGAAGCATCTGGGAATTGTGAATTGCCATCTTTTATAGTTCCGGCAGATGGATGCTTGGTTTATCAAATATATGATGACGACACCGAACCTATGAAGAAGATAAAAGAATTTATGGCCATGTACGGTATCATGGATATTAAGATGCGTATGCTGAAGATCCCAGAATTAAAAAAGATTATGGGATTTCCTGAAGATTATGTTCTTGTTGGAACCCAGGCTGAACAGAAAAAATATATAGGCAATGCCGTAGAAGTAAATATGGCACGAGTTCTTTGTGAGGCATTGTGTAGAATATTAGTAACAACACAACGTAAAGTTGCATAATTAAACAACAATAATATGGAAAATTTTAAATTTAATGTTGGAGATAATGTGAAAATTGTCTCTAACGATTTGCAACCGGCAATGGTTGGGAAAATTGGTCGAGTAAAGAAAGTGTATCCGTCATTTTCTGAAGATTCAGATAACAATGTTCAGCCTTCTTACTTTTATCGCGTTGAAGTTGGTGGAGCTGTTTTAAAGGGAATTGCAGCAAGCAGTGATCTGGAAAAAGTATAAAAAATGATATGAAAAAATACCGAGTGACGATTGACTTGAATGCTTTTGAAATAGTGGTTTCGGCTAACAATAAAGCTGAAGCTAAAAGAAAAGCTATCGAGAGACTTCAAAGAAAGAAGATCACTTTCCTAATTTGTAAATCTTGGCCTGACAATAAGAAAGAGGTGTATGTTGATGAGGAGTAATTTGAAAATCAAAAGGAGATATGAGCAAAGATAATATTACAGAATCAGTAAATACCTGGGATAATTTCTATCAAAGTCGTGTCTGTAACGACAGTTATGTGAATGTGTTTTGTAAAAAATACAACCGTTTTATAGAAGAAATAATTATCAATATACAACAAATATCCTACGACCTGAAAGCTCCCCTTATCTTAAAAGAGGAAGGATGTGGAATAGGTACTGTAAGCCTTGCTATTTCGCAAATAGGAGAGAGGTTGTTTAATTCTTTTGGATTAACCGATAGTTCTGATACAAAGAAAATTTCAAAAGTTGTCTTCTCGGACATCAATATTCCTATGTTAGAGCTATGTTGTAAGAATACACTCTCAATATCTACGGATAATTACTTCGGAAAAGCCCCATTGTTTTATGCTAAAGAAAATATTTGTGAGCCTAAGTTTTTTGAGTCATCTACGGTAGTGGTAACACATGGAGTTCTGGAACACTTTTCAGATGAAGATATAACAAGAATTATGTCAACGTATAACAATGATAAGGTTTTGTTTCAGGCTCATTATGTTCCAACTTGCCAATACGCATCTCCTTCTTTTGGAGATGAACGTTTGCTGCCTATTGATTATTGGATTGCGTTAATCAAACCGGATTATTATCTTCTTGATAATGGTGGCAAAGATTTGTATATGTTTAAAACTAAATAGAACAGAAATGAATGTACTTGAACATTATGTAACCGAGATTATCGGTGAGCCATATTATGATGATTATGGTAGTGAAAATTATCATTGGTGGCTGAAAGTGAGGGCTTTATGCTATGGAAGTGAGTGTGAAACAACTTTAATGTTTGATAGTAAAGAAGAAGCTCTTGCTATCAAAAAGGGTTATATGTTCTTATCTTAATATGAAGGTAACTTGTGTACAAGACATCTACAGATGCGATACTTGTAAATCTGCATCGGACGAATACGGAAGGGGTTGTAAGCACGGAGTATTATTCCCCTTACTTCTCGTTATGGCAAACAGCCATAAATGTGAAAACTATGAGTTTGACCCAGAAAAGGCCAAACTCCATTTACAGAGAAAAGAGAAAAAGATAAATTAAAGGAAATCGCGTAGATGTGAAAAAAGTATTAGCATTTCATGTTATGTCAGCTAGGTCAGATTTACCCGGTTCTCATATTTGGGTGAAAATTAACTAATAAAAAATATATATATGAACTTAAGAAAAATTCGTTTTTGGAGTACCGAACAGCAACTTATGTTATATACAAAAGTGTCTTGTGTTTCTGCATTTGGACATTATTTAAATGTCCCTCAAATGCCTGGTTTTTCAGATATAGATACTACACCTCATCCTGAACGGTATATACCAATGGTTTTTACAGGAAAAACGGACTGTGATGGCAAAGAGATTTGGGAAGGGGATTTAATCGCTTTAGATTTCCCTCTGTTTACAGGGGCTGCTCCTGGAAAAATTATCAAATGTGTTGTTGTTTATGACGAAACAGAAGCAATGTTTGGATTGAAACCGCTTGAAGTTAAAGATAATTCTGCAACAGTTCCATTTATAGGGCTTAAAAAAGAGATCAAAGTTATAGGAAATGTGTATGAGAATAGTGAATTGATAAATTCTTAACAATTAATAAGATAAATATAAACTAAATTATGGACGAGATAGAAAAGCTATATGAAAAAATCCTTGATAACGAGGATTGGGAAATGGAAGACTTGGATAAATTGCTGGAGCTTGTAAGAACAGAGGGCTATACGTGTGGGAAACTGTATTCCAAAGGATTGCTTAGAGAGTGTTATAATACCCTTAGTAATTCTACTGGATTGGATGGGATAAAAGTAACTACTGAAAGCTCATTGACGAGAAGGTTGAGAGAGGCTATTGACGAATAACAAGAGCATAAACTGGCAAAGCGAAAGCTATGCGTAATACACATGATTATGAAGTTCTGTGATTTACCGATTGAAACCCAACAACGATTGAATTGCGAACGATTGAATTTACATAATCGTTCAATCAATAGTGCATACGAGGTGTTATTGTATAATCAACCTGGTACTCGTTATTTTCATGCAAGACGTCATCAAAATTCGTGGTATGATGATAAAGGTAACTATATGCCGTTTGGAGGTGGTTCTGAATGGACGCTGCAATACGGATGTATAGGTTTCTCTTGTAAGAAGCAAGTAATGGGTTACGATTATGAACTATGTCGTGGCAAGACCTATTCTAAGTCTGCAAATGGGACAATTATTCCGGCTTCTGTAAAAACAAAGAAGGAGGTTTTGAGTATAGCAAAAGCGATTGGAATATTGAAAACATTGGTTTAATTAAAGTTGATATACAATATGGGTAAAACAATAGTTAATGAAATCGAGAAATGTACACAATGTCCACATTGTACAATTCTTCCGGACCCAGATCCGTATGATTGGTTTTGTGACGATGACGTAAAACTCTTCTGTGAAAAATTAAAAAGGACAGTAGCTGCTGCGCTTCGACCCTACGAAAGTGACGAAGTTGATATTCCCAGTGATTGTCCTCTGGAATAAAATATAATAATAAGAAATATGAATGAAACATTGGAACAACAAATTAAACGTCTGGAATTTTGTCGTGATTGTATTGACCAGTCTTATCCAGCAGGAAGAGATGAATATCATCGCCTTGAACGGATGATTGAAGAATTGAAAGAACAACTAAAATCTGTTGATTATGTATATAGCAAGAGACAAAGACGGTAGTTTGTACCTTTTTCAAAACAGACCCGTAAAGATTGATGAGCGTGGGTGTTGGCGAACATTAACAAATCGGTTTGGTTGGATTATACTTGATTCCTGCCTGTTTTCCGAAGTAAAATGGGAAGATGAAGAGCCGACAGAAGTTGAATTGGTAAAGAAGGAGGAATAACTATGGGATTTACAACACCGTGCTTTATACGCAAAAATACACCGGAACTTCGGAAGAAGTTGGAGGAGTTGGGATATAAAAATCGTAATTTATATTTCTATGATTGTATTGGCGTAGTATACGATGGATTTGATTGTATTAGTCAATGGATGTTTGGAAGTATATGGGATTTTGCAGATTGCATTGATTGCGGAACCAACGAAGAACTTTTCTTGGCTATTGCTGCATTGAGAGACGATACTGACGATTCACAATGGTTTGTATATCCTCCTGAAAATATTTGGTTTATATGCGATGACGATGACATCAATTATGCACGAGAAAATATTAAAGATAGTGTACAGGCGGCATGGTTCCATTGTAGTCATAAGGCTACCGTAGAAGAGCTAATAGAACACTTTAAAGGAAAGGAGAAATGAACGATGCACCAGTGTGAATATTGTTGTTGGTATAATGATAGATGTGGGAATTGTGATTGTCCTACAGTTATGAAAAGACAAGCGTGTGAAAAAGCTAAAAATGCCAAAGAGTACAATGAAAAACCTAAAATAAAATAGTCATGACCGAAGAACTTGTAACATTAGAAACAGCGAAAATGCTGAAAGAGAAAGGGTTTAATGAGTTTTGCGAATTTGCTTATGCAGACGAAGATCTGCATATAATGACATTGTATTCTACAAATTCTTTCTTTAATGAAATCGGTTGTGGATATACTGCACCCACTAAATACATTGCACAGAAGTGGCTTCGTGAAAATCATTCTATTCATATAGCTGTTGATTTTAATCAATATGGACGATGGTATTATCGACTTTATGATATAAAGGATTATGATTTTATTTCTGAAACAGAAGTTGATAAAATTTATAAATTTTACGAGGAAGCACTGGAAGCTGGAATACAAGAAGCATTAAAACTTATATAGTCGTCAAATTTTAAGGAGGTTAGTTATGAGAACCAAGAAAAAACAATCAGATTTAATAAATAGAGCAAAGTACAATCAATATTTGGAAAAGCTGAGGCTTTGTGGAATCGGGAAAAGAAATAGTCTTACGTTGTCATACAATGAATTTATAAAGAAGGGAAAGCATAAGTTATGATTTTTTTAGGAGACATAGATCAAATAGGTATGGATGCCTACAAACAAGGTGAAGAAGATGCCAAGAAAAGAGCTATAGAAATTCTGGCTTCTGTTTTAGAGAATTGGGTGCATGGTGGTGATGCAGATTGTATCATTGCCGAATTTGAAGAAGAACTAATGAAAAAATAATAACGATATGGTACAGTTTATAACACAAGTTGCAACAAGCATAGAGCAGTCGCAACAATTAATAGAGTTAGGTGTAAAACTTGAAACAGCAGATTTGGTATATCGCTGTACAAAATCAAAAACTGATTCATTGGAATGGGAACTACAATTGTGTCCGCCATCACTGGAAAACATAGACAACAATGACATTCCAGCATGGAGCTTGGTCCGGTTACTTGAACTGCTTCCTTATGAGATTCCTTGCGATCGACCAAATGTTCTTCACCATCCAGAACTGATTAAGTATGAGGCTGGATATAACTTCTCCGTATGTAGATATACCGTAGATTGTTTTGCCGGTACTCATATCGAGAACAGCCCTTTTGACAGTTGTGTGTCTATGATTAAGTGGCTTATTGCAAAAGGGTATTTTAGTAAAGAATATTTGTCTAATACAGATTAAAAAAGAAACGAGGATACCTGTCACATATCCTCGGAAAGATTGATTCTTTTAACGATGTCTACAAGGTAGTCTTCTACAATGTTCTCTCACGTGTTCCCATTTACCAAATCGAAATCTGTAATAGGAACGAACATGCACAGGTCTATCGCCATAACACTGGACTGTTTTGCAGTTTTGAGACAGAGCCTCATTCTAACAGTTCTAAAAAGAATGAGGTTGTCTGTTGTTTAATACAATCATAAACTTTAACCTTTAGTGTTCCCTCTGATTTGGTTTATATATCAGAGATGCTGAAAGGAATTACAAATATACAACATTTAATTTTTTGATAGAGAATATGAATAAAATTAGCATGTGTGATACTAAATAAAAAAGGAGTGCGATATTCTGCACTCCAGCTAAGATAAAAATAATCAATTGTAAGAGGTCTTGCCTCGCTTGACCATTCGTGCAAATTTTGTGATAGCCTTGATTAAGGCTGCTGATTGTCGTAATACTTGGGCAATAGCATACAGAACAATAGCAACCCTTACCTCTTGGTAATCAACGGAATTTGCCATTAAAAGAGTAGCCAACATGATATTCATTATCATAGTTGGCTATAAATTTAATAATAATGTGTATAATCAAATATAATCGTATTTAAATAAATGAACAAAGAAAGGAAAGGTAGATTCAACGATGTTATTAGTTCCCTGGAAGAAGCGAAGGGAGAAGTGGAGGACATCTTAAATGAAGAACAAGACTCTTACGATTCTCTCCCAGATGGATTACAAATGTCTTCCAGAGGAGAAAAGATGCAGGACTATATCGGCTTGATGGAGGACTGTATAAGCAAGATAGATGAGGTCGTTGGGTTTGTGGAGGAGAAAATAATAAAGAAAAAATAGGTGTTATTTGTGTATATCAAATACATTGCTTATTTTTGTTGTATTATTAACTATAAGAACATGAATAGACAAGAATTTTGCCAAATAATTGCAGATATACGAAAGCAGTCTACCATTAAAATGAAAGATATTTGTTTTCAAATGGAGGTTATGCCTACTGCTATATATCGTTTAGAAAAAGGAAGTAGCAATTTTGAAATGGGGAATATGATGTCGTATATTAAAGCACTACAGCATATTCTTGTAATTGAGAACGGTCAACATTCATATCGTACAAATGATGCACAAGAATTAGGAAGTATATTAGCATTAATTCGTAAAGAAAAAGCGATTTCACAGAGAACTTTGGCTGAAAAAGCAGGGTATTCTCACCTTACAATTGCGAATATTGAAAGAAAAACAACTACTATTAGTATAGATACATTACTTAGAACAGTAGATGTCTTGGGATATACAATTAATATCGAAAAACAATAATTGCTATGGTTGCGTTTATTTGTGTTATTATTTGGATTATAGTAACGCCTTGCATTGCTGTTATATGTGGGTTGCCTTTAAAAAAAGAAAAAAGTCAACGTATTTCGTGGAAAAGATATAGTACATGTATGTTATTAGTGTCTGTATTTACTTTTTTCCTTTTGTATATGTATGACGAACATTATGAATTACTATATAAGTTTTTCTTAGCTATTGGAGTAATTGGTGTCGTTATTTATGCTTTTGGTATAGCTTTCGCAAAACGTAGAACAAAATAGTTTCTTTTTTTGACATGGTTATGATATTACCGTTTTTTTCCACTTTCAAACGCACTGTAAAGAACTAATTTATTAATAATTTTGCGAGGTTTTGCTTGTTCTTTGCAGGAGTTGCAGAGGTATATATAACGCTCATCTAAGTTATATATCCATCCATTTTTATGTACCTTGTCACATATAGAGCATATAAATTGGTCATTTGTGCGAAATCCTCTTTTTGCATGGATTAATAAACGGACTTCTTTTATATTTTTATGACGTAAAATTATTTTCGGATCTTTGGATTGTTTAAGAGCAGCCTTTTCCCTTGCAATACGAGATCTTTCAAAACAATCAGCTAATTCCAACATTTTGCGTTGTATAGTAGTATAATTTGAATAGTGTTTCTGTTTACTATTTTGTCCTTTTTTATTTTTTGATTTTGAATTTCTCATAATAACGATTATTTAATACAAAATTAATCATTATTTATGAAAACAAGAAATGGGTATAGTAGATAATAATTAAAATATATCTATTTCATACCATTATAAACTGATTTTATTGGAATGTTTAAGATAAATGCTGCAACAAATTTGTAACTAAAAAATAAATTATTATCTTTACCAAACAAATTGAAAATGATTTTGTATATCGAACAATCCAGTTAATTATGTCAGTCAGTGTATTTACTAGTGTTTTTATGAAGTATTGCAGCTCATTGATTAATAAAAATAGAGTTGTACAATCAAATAGAAAAAGTCTGAGTTGTAACCTGGCGTTTTAGTATCCATAATAAAATAAGCTATGTACCCACACGATAATATTTTTAGTATTTATTACAATATAGGGAAGCGAACTCCATTCTTGGTTAAACGATGTGAGTTAGGATTAGCACGTTCATCCAGCGAGGAAAGACGTATTGACCCAAATCAAGATAGAACCTTCTTAGTCGAAACTGTAAAGCCGCGTGGCAAATATGGTAAGGCTTATGGCAAGTGTTTTGTAAATGGTAAGCCTGATGATACATATAGGCAAGAATGTTATCCAAATATCAAAGACGAAGAAATCCCTTGCGCTGGATGTGGAGAATGGGTTTTGATTGATGTTCCTGGTGTATCGCTTGATGAAATATTTCCCATTCATAAAGCGGATGAGATACTTATGTTTGGTAAATATAAGGGTAAAACTTATGGCGACATTTATAAGATAGATTATCAATATCTTCATTGGCTAGAAAAAACAGACAGGCTTTTCAAAGTTGATTTTGAGGAGCTTAAACAATTATATCCAGATGTCGAAAAACAGGAAGATGTATCTATTGCAGACAAGGTAATTGATTTTGGAAAATATAAAGGACAAAAGTTTCGTGACATTAAAGATGATATTTCTTATCTTGAATGGCTTGTCTCAATAGACAAAATATCTATTGAAGATTTTGAGTTGTTAACCACAATATAATACCATACAGTTTTGGCTATAAACACTTTTAACACACATATTTATATGAATAAATTTTTATGTTCTCTTGTTTTTGTGCTTTCTTTTTTTTCAGTCCATGCACAATCTAATGATTCACAAAAGGAAATACAAACACTTGTCCAGAGAGTCGATTCTCTTGAACATGAATTGTCATACCTTAAATTGACTTATGAATTAAATACACTTAATTCCGACATAACAATGTTTGCAAACGAGGTGTACACTAAATCTGTCGCAATTCAATTAGACCTCTATAATCGAAATTTTAATTCCAAATTAGGTGATGCGTATCAACAATATTATGAAACATGTCAACGTAAGAAACAATCAATTTCTGAACTCATTGAAGCCAAGAAAACGTTGTTCACCATTAAAGTTATAACATATCCTTATTCTGAAAGCGAACTAAACACGTTAAAGGCAAGTTATAACGTAATTAATGATGCGTATGGATCGCTAGGGAAATCAATGGAATTACTGAAAATTGTTATTGATACATATAATGAATTTTTGTAACTATTTTCCACAGCTTATTTGATAAGTTGTGTAATTTCAAAATTGGTGTTAAAAAAATGTCATTCTGGTGTAATAACTAAAAATAATAACCATTCTTTTTCCATCTTTCCTATTCTATAGAAAACGATTTTAAGAATAGTATGGAATATCAAAGTGTAGCAATAATAAAAGATGAAAACGATTCGTCTCAAATGCTTATTCTCAATATAGAGAAATTAGCAGAAACGATTGTTATTAAAGGGAATGGAATAGAAGATGACAAAGTAAGAGAATCTCTCAAATCTACAATAAAAGAAACTATTGACGATATTCTCACAGAATTTTTTCATTCAGACATGTATAAACCTGTAGTTGTCAATATCAGCACTTTGGTATCTGGTATTGTCTCTATTTAATATCTATTCGTTTTAATGGTTTATTGCTTAATATACATGATTTTATGTAAAATTTTACGGCCAGAGCAACGGCCTTTGGAAGACAACTATTGATACTTCTTTGATCACCGGTTATTTGAAGATTAGATTGTTGTCTAATAGATGCAATATCATCTTTAGACAATATATATCCTAATTTACGCCCAGCTGCAATAAAAATATTATCGTGTATTTCTGTAGAAGTAATATTATTCATAACATTAATAAATTTGATACAAAAATAATATAAATCGTTGATAATTGAATACAATTGTAGCCAATTAATTTTCCAAAAATGTACTTGGTTTTCTAAACTAACTCCATCCAGTTCCAACTATTACTTAAAAAAGGCCGGAGATATATTCTCCAGCCATACAGATAAAATTCATCAATTTGCAGAGTCTTTTTGACTCCTTTTGGTTAGTCCTGCAAACCTTGCGATGGCAGCTGAAATAATATCATAAACCAGAATAGCATAATTGATCCATGATATTCCAGGTGCATCGACAAGGTTTGCTACTAAAAGGGCAACCAGCATGACTAATCTTACCATGTTGGTTGCAAAATTACATAAATTGTTGATAATCGTATATAATCATTTATAAATATGACAAAAAACAAATTATCTATTGCGCCTCCAGATAAGAAGAAGACTTTGGAGGCGTTTTTTCGTTATTATGAGTTAAGCCGTTTATTGTTCGGTCAAAAGCAAAACGAAATATATGATGTCACAGACATTCCGAAAACAAATAAGTTTTATGAGTTAGCGAAAGAAATAGCTAAACAATTAGAAATTGACTGGGAAAGTATGACACACGAAGAAAGTAATCGTGTTATGTTGGCCCTATTGGAAGATTCATTTAATCTTATACGCGATATTGAAGATTCCAAATCTATAATCCTTCAAACTAAAATAGTGATAAAGAAATGAGTGATGCGCAGATTTATGACTTGTATGCTCAAAAGATTTCGGATATAACCAATATTCCATATCCTTATATTATTGCATTGAGAGATAATGGTTTGTTGAATCAGAAAGAAGCAAGAGATAAGTTGATCCGACATGATTATTGGAAATTGATGAAAACAAACAAATTCACACACAACCAGATACTTGAAAAACTTTCTGGTATATATGATGTCAATAAACGTAAAATTTTATATGCGATAAAAGTTAAACCCAAGCGCGTATATTATTGTAGACAATGTGGACTCCAGTTATCGAAAGTCAAATACATGCGAAACGATGGTATATGCGATAAGTGTATTTCTAAACAAATAAAATTATAAATTATGGACAATCTGTACATTGAAGCGTATAAATTCTATAAGAATGACTACGCACATGGTTTAGTATTATTTCATATTCAATCTCATTTTGAGGCTTATGAAGATGATGCTATTCAACTGGGGGCAGCACTGAATCTCCCAGTACATCTGCAAGAAGGCGTGAAATTCTGTAGTTTCCCGGATTATGAACTTGAAAACACCTTGTTGTTCCTTGTACAGATTGGCATCTCGGTTAAGACTATAGAATATCGAGATGAAAATGGGGTATTCGCAATACCAAAAGTGAAACAAATTTTGGATGATATTGAAGCTGATTATTGACATTTTCGATATACTAATAGTGATTTTTGTAAATATCTGTAATATAGTCAATTGTATTAAGTATTATATTTGGTTTTATATATAGCTAATCTATTGTATAACAGTTGATTAAATATAAAATAATTAATAAATTGATGTTGTAATTTAAAACAAAGTCGTACCTTTGCCTCACCATCTTAACAAAATAGTTGGTGAGGCTTTTATATGTAAACAAAAATCATAGGAATATGGATAAGATAAAAACAAAATTGAAATTTATTAAGTCAGACCGTACAGAGTCATGGGTAGGATTTGTTTCTATCAATACTAAAACCGGTTACATTAAGGGCGTTAGAGAAGACGCAAAGGGTCCTAAAAAAGTATGTATTGTAACACATGAGCTAGAGCCAATTATTGAGCCGAATGTGCTTTATGATGTACAAATGGTTTCTATGAAAAATGAAAAGGCTGGATACATCGTTGTAGCAGCGGAACCACATGCTTTTGATGCAAAGATTACTTCTACAGTTGTAAAGAACGCTGTGTATTTAGTGGAAGTAAAGTTCGGAAACAAGACAATCAAATACGATCCGCTGGATGGTGTCAAAGATTCTGTTCGTACTATTGATGGGGTTGTAGAGGAACTGTCAAAACGTAAAGACATCAAGAATCTACTGCTGGTAATTGATGATTTCTGTAAGTCAGCAAACATTGTATTAACCGCATTCCAGAACGATGGTCATTATGTCGCAGCAAAAAAAGTTCTCAAAAAGTAGAAAACCTAAGCTGCCGAGAAAAAGAAAAAAGGCTTGTATAAAAGCACAAGGACGCGCTTCGTATTATAGCACTGTTAATCTTGCTAAAGTAGAAGGAGAGTGGCCTTGTAAATTTTGGGTTAATTCGACAGTAGAAATGAAACCGGTAATGATAAATGGTACTGTGGCTCTTATTCCCACACCCGCTCAATATTGGTAGAATATGATAGAAATTCCAGTAGAGGGAATAGCTACAGACGCAGCTCATTCCACGAAAAATAAAATAACAGAGTTTCAGGGGATAGATTTACGGACCGGTAAGCGGATATTTTATCAGAACCTGGGTAATAAAACGGTGAATATTGGTGAGTTCTTAGGCGTTGTTGAAGCAGCAAAATATATCATAGAAAATGATTATTCTCCTAGAATTATCTATACAGATAGTATAACAGCTATAGCTTGGTTTCAAAATAAAAAAACTGCATCCAAGAAGAAATGCAAAGAACTTCAGAAAGCTGAGATATTTCTTAAAACTCTTGCATGGGATGTTGATACAATTGAAGTCCGACACTGGAACAATAAAGAATGGGGTGAGACCCCTGCTGATTTTGGAAACAAATAAAATCCTCCAGCAAGAGAACTGGAGGATTGAGATATACAAATCATCATTTGTTGGAAGTTTTTCTTCCTCTGAAAGCCCAGATAATGTCAGCGATAGATTTTAACGATGCTGCTACATCGAAATCCACTCTTATTCGTAGGCATTTTCTCATTGTAAAGGCAATCAGCACCCATGCGATTGGCATATATTCGCAAAGGTAAGAAGAATCTTTCAAAGTAGGACAGTTTTTCAAAATTCTGTCATAACGGCTATTGAGATGTTTAGTCATAAATAGCCGTTACATAGCGGGATGGAGCAGTTGGTAGCTCGCTTGGCTCATAACCAAGAGGTCGCCGGTTCGAGTCCGGCTCTCCGCCACTAGCTAATTAAATTAATTATACAATGAAAGAGCAAATCATATCTGAAAGGGCAAATATTATTGCCAATTTGAGACAATTGGTTCAGTCCTTAGTGGAATTGAATACGAGAGCTAAAACACACGTGTCTTCCAATAAGGCAGACATTAAGAAATTGAGAAAAGACAATAAAGAGTTGGAGAAGATGAAAAGCCGAAACTCATTCTTTATCCGGATTTTTTCTTTGTTCTTTAAGTCTTGATAAGATGATGCCGCAATGGTGGAATTGGTAGACACGATGGACTTAAAATCCATTCGTCCGAAAGGACGGTGCAGGTTCGACTCCTGTTTGCGGCACAATGACATTAGTCAATAAGAGTTCTTTGAAATATACCAAACTTAATATGCGATGAAAAAGTATATAGAACAATTCTTTTTTATGATAGCAGTCTTATTCATAGGCAATAGAGTATTCAATCATGTTGACGCTTGGTTGGGAATTGCTATATGTTTTGGGGTTTGCTATCCAGTTATTAACATCATTAAATTAATTATCAAAAAACATGAAAACGAAGATTAAGTTTATGTTGGTTGCTCTTATGGCAACAGTGATTTTTTCATCTTGTGAGCGTGTTGCTCCTAACTATGCCGGTGTCCTTATGGAGAATTATGGTAAGGAAGGTAAAGAAGATTTTAAGATTGTATCCGGAAAAGTTTCCACATGGGAATGGGGAACAGAGTTGTTTCAGGTGCCATTGTTTGAACAGCGTGGAGGATTTCAGAAATCAGTTACCCTAAAAGCTGCTGACAATACAGAGTTCAATGCTACTCCGTTATACTCATATAGAGTTATCAAAGACAAGGCAATTGACGTTGTTTTTGATAATAAACATATCGGAAACGGAGATGGATTTATGAGATCTTTGGAAGACAATATTCTGGAACCACGTATTTACGACCTTATTAAAGAAGAAAGCCGGAAATATAAAACAGATACACTTATGGCTGATGGGGGTTCTTTAGCTTTTGAGAAGAAGCTGGAGGATATTGTTAGGGCGGAATTTAAAGATAGAGGATTGGACCTGAAGTCATTTTCAGCCCAATTAGAATTTAGTGATCGAGTCCGGGAAAAGATTGATAATAGAAACGAGGTTAACACTAATATTTCCGTTATTGATCAGAAAATTGAGGAACAGAAAAAGCAAAACGAACTGGAGAGATTAAAAACCGAACAGGCTCTTATCACATCGAAAGGGTTAACTAAAGAAATTCTATACAAACAGTTTATTGACAAATGGGACGGAAAAACGCCGCTGTATGGGGTAACTCCAGAATTTCTGAAGATGACGAATTAAAACCCGTAAGTAAATTGGAAAGAGGAGGGGTACGATCCATGCAGTTTCCAACTTTGGTGTCGCTGGGATGGCTGCATGGGTTGTTAAGAAACATCTTGGAAAAATGTTTTGCACCCCTTTATTCCTCTGGATGGAAATTATGTAAAATGCTTGAATGCCTGTGAACCGATCGTATTTCACATTCCAAATGGCAAGGAAGCTCAATTGTTGTTTTTACGTCCTAGGACGGCTTATCGTCTTTTGATTTCCTGTATAAGAGTTTGTATCTCTCGTACAAGGAGGACAAGCAACAGCAAATAAATTTCCATTGCGGCTGCAAAGTTAAAACTTTTTAGCCAAAAGCCGGTGAAAAATCCGGCTGTTTGCTCGGTTCGTCTATCGGAAAGGACATCTGCCTTTCGAGCAGAAAAGAATGGTTCGACTCCATTACCGAGTACAACAAGCCCGAAGTACAAGGGAACGAACATGCAGGTTATGTTGAGACAAGTCAATATACAAGTAAACTAAGCCCTGTCCGGAATCGTTGGTCCGGGAGTGTGATACCGAGCTGTTGGTAGAATCGGTATGTTAGATGTCTTTATGGGAGTGTTCGATTCCTCCACCATCGCCGAAAGGGGATGGGTCGGTTAGGGAGATAAAGACATCATTTGCTCTTATAGCTTAGTGGTAGAGCAGATGACTGTTAATCATCAGGTCGGTGGTTCAAATCCATCTAAGAGCGCATTTAAGGTTAAAAAGATTGTTGTTGGATTAGCTTATTTTTCTTTCCGCGAAGCTGTGAAGTTGTGAAACTTCCAGCTATCTGGTTCATTAGCCAAGTGGTAAGGCAATGGTCTGCAAAACCATGATCGCAGGTTCGATTCCTGCATGAGCCTCATAAAAAATGGGGAGTTCCAATTACTCCCCAAAGATGACAACCATAGGGCTAATATGGTTGTGAAATCAAAATGACAGCGGTTATTCGCAAAGTTGAATCAAAAGAGATATGGCATTTAGTGCATTAGTTCAGTGGTTAGAACACTACATTGTCACTGTAGAGATCACGAGTTCGATTCTCGTATGCACTGCAAAAATACAACCATGCAGCCAACTACTGCATGGAGGAAGATAAAAATAAATCAATTGTTAAATCTACGGACAATCCATTTGCCTATAAAGTAGATTGCAGTACAAACCGCGAAACTGGCAGTAATTGACACTGCTAATGTCAAGTCCAGATTGATGTCGTAGTTAACATTAACATTTACATTGGTCGTAAAGTTGGCGTTAATGTTTGTATTACAGCTATTTATAGCAAACATCTGAAGGAAAGCCGTTATCAACGGATTCATTTCAATCAGTTTTAACCGCAAAGATAGGGCTTTTCTTCTTATTGTCCGTCTAAAAGCATTATTATGAGTAGTCAAACAAAAACATCCGGTAATGGAATCGGATTCTTAGGATTGCTGGCAATTGTGTTTATCACATTAAAGTTGTGTAATGTAATCAATTGGTCATGGTGGTGGGTAACTTCACCTCTTTGGGGAGGAGTTGCTGTTCATTTTGCCATTATTGCAGTTTCATTGCTTGTACATGCAATTGCAATCATAGTGAGAAGTATGATTAATAAGAAATAACCATCAGATTATTTGAGTAGTTATGAAAACAGGAGTAATATTGGCTCGATTCCAGCCTATACACAATGGGCACCTACAGCTGATAAAGAAGGCTTGTGATGAGAATGAGCAAGTTTTAGTTATTATTGGCTCAATAGACAAACTCTCAAAACGGAACCCGATACCTTGGAGTATCCGAAAACAACTTGTTGAAAAGGCGATTAAAGACCATTCTCTTCACGAAAAAACGAAGATTGTTGAGCTTGCTGACCTTTCTGATGAGTCAGATAATAGCCACGACTGGGGCTTTTACCTATACTCATTTATTGTCAGCAAAATCAACCAATCAGATTTCACCATCTATTACTCTGATGGATTTGAAATCATCACATCTTGGTTCCCAGGATTTCTTTTAAGGAATAACGTATCTCTATCCTTACTTGCTAGAAACACTTGTGAAGATGGTGTGTCAGCAACTATGGTACGTGATATGATACTTGCTGATAGCCTTCCAGAAAATAATGTGGTCCCACAGTGCGTGTATGATATGCGTCAGACAATTAAGGCATTTTTAAACGTATTCAAATAAAAATATGAAAAAGTATATTGGAACGAAACAGATTGAAGCCGAACCTATGACAATGGGAGAAGCGTATGAGAAAGGCTTGCTGCAAGCAGGAAAAGTGCCTAACGAAAATGAGAAGTCAAAAGCAGGCTATCACGTGAGGTATCAGGATGGGTATGAAAGTTGGTCTCCGGCAGAACCGTTCGAAAAAGCATACAAGTGTGCAGATTCATTTCTTGACCGATTGCACATTGAAATGCGAGACTTGTATGAAAAGATGGACAAATTTGCCCCATTTATTGAATCCGGAAAAATAGACGAAGTTGTAACAGACAAATATCAGAACCATTTGCTTCGTTTACAGCATCGTATCATGAGCAGGTATATTAACGTGCTGGAATGCCGTATCGGTAGAATTGACGGGGCACCTGAAGCTCCATTACATCTGATGACATTTGGAGATGCTATCGAAATATTGAAACAAGGTGGAGCTGTCAGAAGAAGTGGATGGAACGGCAAAGGTTTGTTTGTTGTAAAGCAAGTTCCTGCTCATATTACCGAAGAAATCATTCCTAAAATGCAATCACTTCCTCAATCAGCAAAAGACCTTATTCTAAAAGGCAAAGGATTCATTGACTACACAAGCCAGTGCCTTATTTACAATGAGAATACTGGTCGTGCTGATTCATGGGTACCGTCTATTAGTGACGTATTTGCAGAAGACTGGGAAATTGTTCAGTAACTTGGTTCTTTTAATCAACTAAGTGTATATTCATAAAACAACAACTTTTATTATGTCCAAGCCTCAATCCACATTTCCCATTATAAGCGTTATGCTTGTTGGGGATTGGATTGAGGTTTTAATTAGATAATTATAGAACAAAATGAAAAAATTTACATCACCAATATCTACAAATAAAGAACAATCAGAACGATTGATAGCCTTAGGAGTAAAACCTGAAACTGCCGATATGGTGTATCATTATACCAAAAGTAAAGTTCCTGTATTGGAATGGGAGTTGCAAACTAAGCCGCCAACATTGAGAGGTAAATTTTGGACTCCTCATAGAATAGCACAGTTAGCATTACCTTGTCATAAACATCCAGATGGAACGCTTATGACCGGAGAAGAAGTGTTTGATAAAATATGGGGTAAAGATATTCCGGCATGGAGCTTATCGAGGCTGTTGGAAATGCTGCCTAATGAAGTTCCAGATCCTAAACCAGGATTTGAAGCACATCATCCAGAACTGATAAAACATGCTTTTGGATATAATTTATCAATTCGGAGATATACAGCATATTGTTTGGTTGGGACACATATCGAGGATACTCCAATTGAATGCTGTGTGTCTATGATAGAATGGCTCATTAAAAATCATCATTTTAATAAAGAATATCTGAAATAAAAGACATGAAAGAAGATGATGATAGGCATTGTAGCGAGTGTAAACATTATGAAATATGTACGAATTTCTATATGTATTGCAAAGTCTTAAAAAGACGAATTACAGCTAGAAAGAAACCTTGTAAACATTACGAATCATTTATTAGAAAACAGAAAATGAAAAAATCACTGGATGAGATAGAAGCGGGAGATGAAGTGTATTATACTTCTCGTTATTATTCAAAAATACTCAAAGTAGACCGTGTTACTTCAACTACTATCGTTTGTGGAAGCGAAAAGTTTAGAAAGCAAAATGGTCGCCAGATACCGGCAGATACATGGGGTAGTAGTTACATTTCAGTACTTACTGAAAGTCTGAAAAATCAATATTATGAAATGATAAGAAAAAAACAACTTATAACCAAGATAAAGTCAGTAGACCTTTTTCAGTTATCTGTTGACTCCCTCCAACAAATATCAGATGTTATTCAAAATAGTATGACCGATGAAAATACTTAAAAGAGTGAAAAAATGGTATAATAACATGTTGCAATTTAATAGAGATACATATTCTGAAGCCAACTCTCCCATTAAAAATCGCATAGAGCGAAGAAGATTGGCAAAAGGACGAAAATAAAATCTCTAATAGTTATACATAGTCTAAAAACTTTTGTATCTTTGAAACATAAAACAAGTGAGTCTATCCTACATTTATTAACCTATGGTTGGTAATGTAGATGAATTGAAATATTGGGATGTGATACTAAAATGATACCAAATGTGTAATTATCTGACTATCAACATCAATTTTACACCCTGAGGGTGTACAGTAAATAAGACTTACATGTTTTCCGAAGTGTAACTGAAATTGGAACCTTTTTCCGATGGAAGAAAAGAACGAAACATGCTGAGTCTTAGTTTTTTAATATACGGACATTGCAACAAGTTCGGAATAGAAAAGAAAATATTTTCCACTTTTTACTCTGGATAACATGCTACCAAATAAAGTTTTAGAAGAAAAGGCCATATTTATATCGTTCTGTATAGAGCAATATGCGAAGGCAAAAAACAAGAAAGCCGAGGATGTAGCGACACTATTTGAACAATATGGAATTTCAGAGCACTTCTGTGAATTTTATGAAATTCTTCACACTTACGGTCATCAGTGGCTGATTGAAGAAATTGACGAAATGATAAACAAAAGAAAGTAATGAGCAAGGTATATCATGGTAGCATAGAAGAAGTAAGGAGGCCGGAGATACGCCACCCCAATCGTTCGCTTGACTATGGAAATGGATTCTATGTTACGACCTCCTATGAACAGGCTAAAAGATTGGTAGAGCGAAGGATGAAAGATAATGGAGTATCTATAGGCTATGTAAACGTCTATGAGTTGGACGACGAGGCAATCAAGTGCATGAAATTACTCATTTTTGAAAAGACCACAGAAGAATGGGTGGAATTTGTTATGAAGAACCGTACCCAAAGAGGTTTTACCCACGACTATGACATTGTGTATGGTCCAGTGGCCGATGATAGCGTTTATACCCAATTCACACTCTATGAAGGAGGTATCATCAGCATGCCGACCCTTATTCAGGAACTGAAAACCTACAAATTGGTAGACCAATATCTTTTTCATACGGAGAAGTCGCTGCTTGCCATTCGGTTTGTTGAATCAAAAGAAATTAAGCTATGAGTACAAAAATAACACAAGGTAATCTCTATCTGTTGTTACCTATCAAAGTAGGACGGCTTGCTTCTTGGCTTTCTGAGGATAGAGGTATTAGCATTACTGATGCCATTAACTGCATCTATCATTCAAAACTTTATAAAAAACTCTCCACTGAAAACACCAAATATTGGCATTTAGGTCCTGTTGACTTGTATAATGAGCTAAAAACGGAAATGTAGATACAGAATGTTTTTCTTGTGCAGGCTTCTTAGGGGATTTGCTTTTTCGTTTGAGGCGGGTGAGAAACGAGCAACGTAACAATATGCACCGCACTGTGTAAAATGTTTCTTTTTAGGCACGGATTACACCGAAAATAATATTATGGAACAGCGAGATTATTGGAGTTTACATAAGAATAGGTTATAGAGTTTAGATATCTTCATCCAAATAAGAATGAGTTGGTTCCGCACCGGGAATGTTTTCAAAGAATCAGGAAACAGATCGACTGTGATATAGAGGTAAGGAAGGTTGTAAAAAAAGATGCCAACAGATAAATTTACAATTCTCCCAAGGTTGGACTCCTTTATGGATACTATTAGGAAAAAGATGATGATAGGATAAAGACATATGATACCCTTGAACGTTTCTTCAAATCCCTATAATATTCTACTTTTTGTACAATTTTAGAAAGGAAGAATATCATTGTTCATTATGATAGAAAGCTATTATCGATTACGCGTCGCTTTCATTAGATGAGAGATAGTGGAATTAGATATTTTTTCGTGATACTTGCGCATATATTCCTCAATAATAATGTTTTGAGCTGCAGAAGAGAAGTTGTTCCTATGAAAATCATCCACTTCCGAATGACATTTGATACACAAGCATTCAAGGTTGACTTCTCGATTGTCGGTTTTTACTCCGTTCTTGTGGTGAGTCTGCATAAAGTAGTGGTCGAAACCATCTTCTACATGGGTACCACAACGTTCGCAAGTAAAATTCTGCTTTGTGCGATAAGCAAGGGATATTTCCTCCCAATTCTTGACATAACCAAAAATATCGACATCATATTCGGTGACTTCTTCCACATCACCCGCTTCTTTAAGAATTCCCACAAAGTCGGTAGAATCGTTCACACGTTCTGCTTCTTCCTCCATCAGCATACGTTTACAATAGCCACACAGTTCCATTCCCTCGACTTCCACTTCCTTGTGAGCGTTACGGGAATAAACTTTTATGGGCTCCGCATTGGCAAAGCGGTAGGCATCACGGCCAAAATTTTCAATGGCAGTACATTTGCAGACATGAAACTTAGGGTTCTTCTTCATGCCTTGGTATTCAAAATAGAAAGCGGTTTTATACATAAAGCCACGGCGTTTTACGCCATCATCATCAATATAGAAGATGCCGCTGTCTTCAAAAAGAATACGTTCACCTATGTCTTCAGGTAACACATCAACTGTACCTACCGAACGCCATGTACCAGCTTTTCCTATTTGTATCCCCATATTAGTAAGGCATTTCTTTAAATTAGGAAAATCGCAAATAGGGTCAGAATCGAAGGGCCAATCTTCTTCTGTGTCTATCTTAAAATCAAAACTCATTTGGTGTTTTCTTTTACAAAATTTTCAAGAATTTCATCACCGGAAGTGACTATTCGAAACTCCACACGACGTGAGTAAGCACGGTCAATCGGTTTTCCAGAACGAATGATAAAATCTCCTTCTGAATCAAGAGCTTTCCCATAAGAAAGTCCATTGGCTGTAAACCAATATTCAAGTAATTGTTTTTGTTTTTTTAAATATGTTTTAAATTGAGGCATCGTGCGGAAATACTTAACCACAGCTAATGCTCTTTCTTGGGATAGCATAGCATTGGCAATATAGGGGTCTGAGTGTTTGCTTGGCATGGGAACATCATCGGTATGTCCCTCAATACGGATTTCTTGGATATTAGAGCGTAAACTGTCATTTAATAGAATATTAAAATAACGAGGCAGAAACTCATCAAGAATTTCTTTGAAACGCGGTGTTAATTCAGATGAACCTGTGGAAAAAAGAACTGTTGGTTCTTTAAACTTCATAGTAAGGTCTTTGCCAATAGTCATTTGCCATTTAAGAGTATCGCCTTCAAACTCTTTAATAAGTTTGTTGTGCAACTCATTCTTTGTTTCCACATAATCCGTTAGAACTGATTGATTTTTCTGCACACGGCTGATGTAGGCGATTGCGACAAAAAGAAAAATAATCATCAATCCAGTCATAAGGTCTGAAACTGACATCCACACATTTGTCTTAGCCATAATTATCTACGTTTATCAATTTGTTCTACCATCTTAGTTATACAATTATCAAGCTCGGCAAGAGTTGCGCTTAGGCGGCCATAGAATTGACGGTCAAGTGAGGTAAGTTGCGAGTTGAGCGTCTGTGAACCTTTCGTAATAATACTAACCCCTTCCTCCATCTTATCTTTCGTTCCCTTCCAAAACTGTTCACCATAATCACGGATTTTATTAAGTTCCTCAAGTTTAGCAATGAGAAGTTGTACGCCATCCACAAAATTACGTTGTTTACGCACCCATTCATTAAGAGATTGAGTAGATTTATTGAATAATTCCATATTGGATTTGGAAAGATTAGCTGTTTCATGCAATTCTTTGGTAACTTCAATAAACCTCTCATCCTCTATGATGACTTGATTAAGCGCATCAACAAGCTGATGTAATTTTCCCCCTTCGCTAACTAAAGTAGTTGTGTCATTTTTAACACGAGTAAGCGAAGATGAAGTAGCCTCAAAGTTGTTCGACATCTCCCTGTACTGTTGAGTAAGAGAAGCAATCATCTCTTTGTTTTCCTGCTGCCACTGATTGAGTCTTTCTACAGATTTGTTGAGCTGGTCAAAGTTCTCTTGAATAAGTTTGTTGATGAGTGTATTCATCTGTTTTTGAAATTCTTCGGTAACTTTCTTCATTACTTCGACAAGTGCTTCTGTATTACTTTTTTTAAGTAATTCTGTAAATTCATTGAATTTATTTTCTAATAAATTATTCGTTTTAGCCATGTAATCCTCTATTTCGATAACCTCACCATGTATAATTTCCTTTAGCTTCCCGACCTTTTCGTTAATTTCCTCTTCTGTTCCACTTATCCCAGAAATAACATCGAGAATTTCGCCAAGATGATGTGTGTATTCACTGATCTCTTGTGTGTTTTTTGCAACAGAATTAATAGAAGTGGTCTGTTGAGTTGTAATTTCTTTAAGGTTACCAAACGAAACAAGAATAGAAGAGTTTACTTCCTTTATATCTGCAAGAGTGTTTTCTTGACTACGTTGCAACACTACTAAGGAATCAATGGCGGAAGTTATTGTTTTTTGAGTTTCAGACATTTTAGACATTACATCGCCAACTGTTCGGTAAAAAGCTTTGCGGTCAGCTTCTTGCTCTGCTAATTGCTGCTGAATGGAACGTATAGTTTCTATATTTGCATCACTCATTGCCTTTACAGACTGTGTAATTTCACCTGCGGCTTGATTAATATCAGAAATGCCTCCGTCTTTCTCATCCTGCTTCTTGTTAATGAAAATTGAGAGTATCATAGACCCTATCATCCCGGCCAAAGATGTAAAAAAGGCTGTTTTCAAACCGTCAAGTAAGCCAGGAATGGAATTATCAAGATCGGTGGTATCAAAAGCCATCAAGCCTTTAGTAATTCCCACAAATGTACCCAATACACCAAGTGTGGAAACCAATGAAGGGAAATAATCCACTATACGGCGATTAGCCATTAATTTATCACTATTTTTGTATCTAAATACATAAATAAAGCAAAATGCAAAAGCAACAGCAATAACGCTTAAGCAAATCCAAGTATCGGTTGAAAAAAATGAATTCATAGCGTGATATTATTTATGTCTGAATTTTATTCTATTAAGAATACTTTCATTCAATTGTACTGCAATTAAGTCTTTATGTTTATGAATTAAACGCTTGTCAGCAGAGTTAGAATCATTTGTCTGTTGCCGTACTTGTGAATTTACAGAAATTATTAAATGAGCAATATGGGACAATTGCCCATTGTTACCATTTTTCTTCTTAAATGTGTTTAATAATCTCATTGTTATTTTCGATTTATATTATTTAGAGCCTATTTTAAATTTTATTTAATATCATTCTTATAGAAGCTAATTTAGCCATTTCTTCTGCCGAATCAAATGTATATTCATGGTTTCGGCAGAGCCTTCTGTAATAGTCAAGCCAAGCGAAAATTCTCTTCACAATTTATCTGTTTCCTATTGATTTAAAGTTGTTTGCCTTATTTTGCTTATAACACTTTTAGTATATATCTGAAAGTTTTTTATCTTCTCTGCCATTTCTCTACGATAATCGGCATCTGTCAATACCAAATTGAGGTTACAACACAACTCTTTCAGGTATCTTACAAATAAGCAGGCGACTTTATCATCATACATTACAATGCAAAGTTATATAAAATAAATATTTTTCGATAAATAAAACGCTGAAAATCTTGTTTATTGCCATACTTTGGTTATGTGAAAACTGTCGTATGTTTAGTAATTTTAGTTGTACCCCAATAAATACATCTAAATATCAACAAGATAAGATGGTTCATCCGTTTCTTGGTAAGCGTTGGACAGATTCGATAAACATTTACGGTTTTATAGCAAATCAAGTATTTTCTTATTGGTTTTATCCACAACAGTAGTATCTAACGATGCAAGATAAATCTGCGTAGTATTCTCAGAATCATGTCCTATATCCTCGCTGATAACAGAGATAGGAACGTCACGGCTTTTGGTGATATTTGTCCATGAGTGTCGATCAGCATACATCGTTAGGGGGATTGGTAAATCCAGCTGCTTCTCGATTTTTTTCAACTAATGGTTCACATGGTGGAGTTCGTTAGCATATTGCTTTCGATAATTCTCGCCACGTTTTGTAATAATAGGCAAGAGGTATTTCGTTTCGTTTATCGGATATTTGTCAAGAATCTCTTGCATATACTTTCCCCATTTGATGAAAAGTTGTTGTTCTATCTTATGTCTGCGATAAGAAAGAGTACCATTCTGCAAGTCTTTCTTTCTCAGATAAATCATGTCGATGAATGACATTCTCCTTGTGTAGAAATAGAATAGGAATATATCACGGGCATAATTAAGGTTGGGCTTTAATGATAACTCTAGCTTATTTTATGGCTATTGTTATGTTTATTCTTTCCGCCTGTGGTATTATTCATCACATACATGGCTCCTTGTTGCACTAGGCAAAAGTCAAATAAATTTAGTTCTGTCCTCGTTCGTACAGGTTTTCCAAAGGGATTTCCCTTTGGTTCGATAGGGGAAGAGCGTTACGGAGTAATGCGTGAAGAAAACGCCCTATTCAGCTATGTATTTCTGTTTAAATACCTTTTTGGAAAGCAAACATATATATTACAGATGTCCCCCATTTCTTTTTCGATGGATGTATTCTTTCTCTTTGTATTGCATAAAAATACACACTACACTGCGTAAAATATAACAGCATGTATAAAATGACAGTATATCAGATAATTAAGAAGATGATAGAATACACTTAATGATTTTTTAGGCACGGAATTACGCGGATTTCACGGAAAAAAGAATAAAAAAATCTGTGTTTCCCGTGAAATCCGCGTAATTCCGTGCCTAAAAAAGAAACAAAAAGTAAGCGAATTTTAATTTTAACATATTCTTTTTTTGTTCGATTCGCTGAAAATTTACCTTTTCATAATCTTTTTGAAACCCTCGGCAATCTGCTGCCCCATATTGACTATCGCGCTATCGACTTTATGTACCTCTGCCGGTGTGACCGCATCTTTGTAGCGAGCCTTGCCGAGCTTGAACTTCATATCGTCCAGAGTTCCGGATATATTCAGGCCCAGTTTGAACGGAATGGGGGATTTCAGAATGGAGATGTGATAGTCGAACTTCATATCCAGTCCTTGTGTGCCGCCTACCGCCGCTCTGTAACGGTCCATTGATATTTCGAACGGATAGACGGTTACATTTCCGTCTTTGATGCCGATGTTTACGGAAATACTGTCTATCATGTTTCTCTTCTTGTTTTTGAAGAAGAATTTTTTGGAGATTTCGGCGAAAGTCTCACCGTCCATCAGGACAAGGCTGTCTCCCTTGACATGAATGGCCGACCGCATGGTGGGGATTTTGATGTTCAGGGCGGAGTCCAGGGAAGCGGCGGCAGCCACATTGAAATCGACCGTTCCTTCGAATGAGCGCAGCATGGGGACAATCGTGTCCAGGGAAGGGGCGAAGTCTACCAGCTTCCCGATGTTGATGTTGTGTAGCCGGAAGTCGAAACCGGCAAATCCCTCTTCCGGAGATTTTGCCTGATAGACGAGGGTGGTGTTCATGTCGGAACCCATGCCTTTCATGCTGAGCTGTTTCAGGTAGACGGACTGGTTGCGGATGTCCACAGCTCCGCGGACATCGTTGAATGTGACTTTCTCGTAAAAGACTTTCCTGAAATCGGTCTGCAGTTCAAAATCCAGGTTCTTGGGGATGACGAACAGCTTTACTTCGGTGGAGACCGTATCGCTTTCCGCAGCTAGTGTATCCGACGGGAGCGATATCGACCGTATCAACTGGTTGCAGTCCAACTGTTCGGACGATAGGTCCAATTTGGCGCGCAAAAGCTTGTGATGCCGCATGGCGCCGTACAGGTCGTGAATTGAACCGGTAGCGGTGATATCGGATTTGCCGATGCGCATGGTGGCATTGCGCAGGGTGATGACGCGGTCGTTTACCGTGACGGAAGTTTTCTGCACCTGTATGGGAAGTGCACATTCCGGGGTGCGGAACGCCATGCGGTGGAAACCGATGATGCCTTTGGGTGTCCACAGCGAATCGCGTACTTTTTCGGCTGTTATTCCGATGCCTGCTTTGTCCATTCCCAGGCGGGTGTCGCCCATGCGGCAGAACAGTGTGTCCACTTCCAGTGTAAGCCCTATCTGCGGATTGGCAGGGTTGTGCTCTCCGGGTTGCAGCTTGAGGCGGGCGGATGATTTTCCGCAAAAGAGGTCGAGCGAATCCGCCAGGGATACTCTCAACTTGTTCATCTCTATCTTGCATTCCGTCTTGGCAGGGCGCAGCGTGTCTTGGGAAGGATAGGTGCTGATTGCCGCCGTAAAGCTTTCCGTGGCTGAGTTCAGGGCAGGTGAGCGGAGCGTCATATCCTTGATTTCAACACGCCCTCCGAGCCATTCGTTGCCGGCAAAGTCCAGCGTAGCGTTGCTTGTGAACTCGAAATTCTTTTGGGTATGGCGTAGCACGAGTTTGTCCGTTCTGATTTTGCCTTGCATCTTTACCCGTCCCCAATCCTGTTTCTTGAGGGTGGACAGGCGGCAACGCAGTTTCAGGTCGGCATTCATCTTTCCATCCATGCCGATGCCTTCCTGAAGAGGGAAAATCTGCGCCAGCGTATTCAGGTCGACGGTGGAGCGGGTATGAAAGGTGATGTCCGGGTCGGTGAGCAGGTTGTCCACTTTCATATCGGCCAATATGTCGGTGTCGGCGCCTTTGAACTGGAAGATTTTCAGGTTCAGGCAAGAGGGGGTGTTCCGCATGAGGTCTATCCGGGCGGAAAAGTCGGCGTTTACCTTGTCTATGCCGTAAGACAGCCCGGCGTATCTGGCGAAAGCATCTTTTATCCTGATGTCCAGCGTGGCAAGGGGCATCTTCTGCTTGCCGTACATGCCTTTCAGCGTGCCGATGAAACTTACTTCTCCTCCTGCCGATACTTCCGCCTTTTTCAGGATGCTCTCCGGAATCATGTGCAGTACGGTTTCCAGCGAGGGGGTGTGCAGCCCGTATTGCAAATCGACGTCGAGCGCTTTGGCTGCGGTGTCGCGGCGCACGGTTCCTTTTACTCCCAATTTCGTACCGTTGATGTCAATCATGGCATCGTGCAGGAGCAGGGAGTGCCGGGCGGTATTCAGTTCAAGGTCGGTGCGCAGGTGGGTGGCGATGCGGTTTGCCAACAACTGCCCGTCTTGCCAGAAGAGAAGGTTCTTGTTGCGGAAATCTACCGCCAGCATGGAATGGCCTTTCTTCATATTGGCTTTCAGGGTAAGGTCTGTATCCCATAGGTTGGCGAAAATGCGTGTGTCGCGGTCGTCCATGGTTACCGTGGTGTGCTGGATGGAAATTTGCCGGATGTCGAGCTCGCTGATGTTCATGGCGTCTCCGGTAGGTGAAGAGGCGGACTGTACCGTATCCGGAACGGTGATGTCCCAGTTGGCAATGCCGTCTTTGTTTTTATAGGCGTAGATATCGGCATGTTCCAGTGCCAGGCGGTGGATGCTGATTTTCTGTTGCCGCAGGTAGTCCATGGGGTTGACCACCGCTACCGCCTTTTTGAATGATACCGGACAGTTTGAGTATTTTCTTGGTTTGACTTTTCATTTTGTAATTCGTTCTGTAAATATTGGGCAAGGAGTGGCTTCCTTTCCTTAATCACATGCAAAGTTATAACTGTAATTTGATAAAGCCGTAAGCTGGTATTGTTAAAAAATGATTAAAGGAATTTATGAATGATTTTTCCGCTATAATGAATAATTGAGTTCTTTTTTTATGTTAAAGCATGAATAAATGCTGCTTAAATTTTATATTTGTACCGTTGGTATCCGGTTATGTTGCCTTATATATAAGGTATATCGGGATGCCTTAAGTTTAATCTAATAAATTGATGTTATGAAAAAGTACATTGCAGAAATGCTGGGAACCATGGTTCTCGTTCTTATGGGCTGCGGCACGGCAGTCAGTCTGTCGTGCACATCGGCCGACCCTAATCTGGCGGCCACGGTAATAGGTACGGCGCTTGCTTTCGGATTGTCGGTGGTGGCTATGGCCTATACTATCGGTGGCGTTTCGGGCTGCCACATTAATCCGGCGATAACGCTCGGTTGCCTGCTTTCCGGTCGTATGAGCGGAAAGGATGCCGGTATGTATATGCTGTTTCAGGTAATAGGAGCTATTTTAGGTTCTGCCGTTCTTTGGGTGCTGACTTCCAATTCGGGTGTGAGCGGAACAGGCGCCAATGCCTGCCAGGAAGGAGTTTCCGTAACGGGCGCCCTACTGGCCGAGATTGTGTTTACATTTGTGTTTGTACTGGTGGTATTGGGCACTACCGATGTCAAGAAGGGCGCCGGTAATTTTGCCGGACTTGCCATAGGTCTCTCTTTGGTACTTGTACATTTGGCCTGCATCCGTTATACCGGTACTTCGGTTAATCCGGCTCGCAGTATAGGCCCTGCGCTCTTTCAGGGTGGAGAGGCTTTGAGCCAGTTGTGGATTTTCATTGTAGGCCCGTTTATCGGTGCGGTGCTGAGTGCCGGGGCATGGAAGATAGTTGCCGGCGGAAAGGAATGAGCCGGTGCCTGGCCTGAACCGGGCCGGTGATATTTGAAGAGGATATTTAAAGAGGATGTTTCCCGATTGCGGCAGAACGCAGTGTTTGGGGAACATCCTCTGTTTTTTTACTCTTTCGACTGGTGTACGGTGAGTTGCGGGAACGGGAATCCGATACCTTCTTCATTGAATGTCTGGTAGACGATTTCGTTGATATCGTACAGTACACTCCAGTAGTCGGCGCTTTTTACCCATACGCGTACCGTGATATCGACGCTGCTTGCGCTCAGTGAACCTAAGACGATGAGAGGAGCGGGGGTGTCCAATATGCGGCTGTCTGCATTGATGATGCGTTGCAGCACGGCTCTTACTCGCTTCACATCCTCGCCGTACTCTACGCCGAACACCCATTCGACACGGCGCTTGTCCTGCTTGCTGTAATTGGTGACGGCATTGCCGCTGAGGCTTCCGTTGGGCACATAAATCATACGGTTGTCGAGGGTGGACAGTATGGTGTGGAAAATCTGTATTTCCTTTATCGTGCCGCTTATTCCCGGTCCGTCTATGTAGTCGCCTACCTTGAACGGCTTGAAAATCAGTATAATCAGTCCGCCGGCAAAGTTGGACAGGTTTCCGGAAAGCGCCATACCCACAGCCACACCTGCGGATGCAAGCAGCGCCGCAAAGCTGGTGGTTTCCACACCGAGTTTGCCGATGATGGCAAAGGCAAGAATCATATTCAGCAGAATCTTTATCAGGCTCTTCAGGAAGGTCTGCACGCTGGTTTCAATCTTCCGCTTTTCGAGTATTCTGGCTACCAACGCGCTTATCTGCCTGATGATGAAACGTCCGATTACATAGATTAAAATGGCGATTAATATGTCCTTGCCGGCATCCATTCCAAAATCTATCAGTTTTTCCAATGCCTGTTCGAGTTTCCCACCGGCGGCGGGAGTGTTCAATAAAAGTAAATTCATTTCTTTTTCGCAATAAATAAAATAATATTATAAAATAGGTGTATATTCAGCATGCAAAGATAATCAAAATCCGGGCGGTTGTGGCGTATGAAATATATAATGCGTATTATTTCCTAAATAGAATTAAAACATTAATTTTGCCGAATATTACACTCTAACTTAAATAAATTAATAAAAAATGAACGTATGAAAAAAGTATTAACTTTATTCGGATTGCTTTTTGTGCTGTTGGGTAGTGCCCATGCACAGAAAGGAAAACAGGCGATAGGTTTTGGCCTGAGTTACGGAACGGAAATCGAAAGTATCGGGTTGGGTATCAAGTATCAGTACAATATTACCAATCCTATCCGTATAGAGCCGTCTTTCAACTATTTCTTCGAGAATGACAATGTAAGCATGCTGGATTTGAACGTGAATTTTCACTATCTGTTTCCGGTGGCCAAGAGCGTTAAGCTTTATCCGTTGTTCGGTTTGACATTGTCCAACTGGATGTTCGACATGCACGACTTTGATATTGATATGGACGAAGGCCATGTGCATATCGACGATAACGGCAATCATAACGAATGCCGGTTCGGTGTAAATCTGGGAGCGGGAGCGGAATTTGCACTGCCTCGTAACTGGGCGATGAATTTTGAGTTCAGATACCAGCTGGTAAGCGATTTCGACCAGGGGGTTATCAATATAGGAGCTGCATACAGATTCTAAGAGAGCAGCGTATATTTTCGGGCACGGATTACACGGATTTCACGGAATTCACGGAAGAAGAATAAAGAAAATCCGTGTTTTCCGTGTAATTTGTATTTCCGTGCCTGAAAAAAATCAAGTGCATTTTGCACGACCTCTTATAATGTTAAAGAGAGAGTCTAATGCCGGGCTCGGGTTTGCTTAGGAGCGTGCCTTGATTTTATCCGCGAATTTTTTCCAGCCTTCGGCCGTTTTGTAGGCTTCGACGGCTTGTGCGGGTACGGAAATGCTTGTTATGGTTTCCGGAAATCCGTACCATTCGCCTTCGGAAGTGGCAGGCGGTGTGAGGGCTTCCACAATGACCTCTTTTATGCCGGTATTGTCGAAAGCGGAAAAGTCGATGCGGGTGACGCGGGCGGGAATGGTCAGTGTATGTACCTTTTGGTTGCCGGTTATCAGGCCTTGCCCCAGGATGCTTATGCTTTGAGGAATTTCAAAGCGGGCAAGGTTGGGGCAGCCTACAAAGCAGTGCTCTTTGATTACGGCATCTGGATGGTTGCTTGAGGCAGGACCGTATGCGGATACTTCCGTCAGGTTGGAGCATAGGTAGAAGGCACGTGCTTCTATGGTGGAGATGCTGTTGGGAAGTTGTACGGTGGTGATGCCGCTTCCCCGGAATGCTTCCATACCGATATGTGTGACGCTTTGGGGGATTACTGCGGATTTCAGATGTTCCGTCATCATGAATGCTTGTGTTCCGATGGCTGTGAGTGCAGACGGCAGTAATACTTCTTCTACTCCGGAGCATGCGAAAGCGCTTTCGGGAGTCCGGGTGATTTGGGTGTGCGAGAGGTCGACCCGTTTCAGCCGGTCGCAGTAGTAGAACAAATCCGGCGCAAGCTGCTGCAAGGTGGACGGAAATACGATTTCCTGTATGCCGGAGTTGAAGAAGGCCATTTCGCCGATAGAGGTCAGTCCCTCGTTCATCACGACTCTGGTGATTTGCCTGTTCTGCATAAAGGCTTCCGGTGCAATGGCTGTTACGTGTGGGGGAAGGGTGATTTCGCTGTATCCTTTATATGTTTCTGTCAGTACGCCTTCCTGTACGCGGATGGGAGCAATGCTGACGGTGAAGGTTGCCTGACGGTCTTCTATGCCGATGGTCAGTACCAGCCGGTCTGCCGGAGCATCGGAAGAAAAGCCGCTGACTTGTTCCGGAGTTACAGTGACGGGATATTCTTTGCCATTACTATATACGCCGGTCAGCAGGAGTCCGTCCAAATCGAGTGGTTCTCCCAAAGTATATGCAATTTTATGAGGCGGCTGTGCAATGGACAGCCCGATGAGTGTTCCTTTGTCTTCCGGCTGCTCTTCTCCGGGGGCGAGGGCGGAAGTCAGGCGGATTTCAAGCTGTATGTCTTTTCCGGCATCTATCGTTTTCCCGACGGACCATATACGGTAGTTGTCCGGACCGCCGCCTTCCTGTACGACAAATGTCAGGAAGCGCTGCGATTGTCCGGAGAACCATACTTCGCCGGGCAGCGTGAACAGGGCGATACCCTGCGCATTGGCGGTTGCGCCGGCAGTGGGAGGCGTGAGGTTATCTTGCTCGAATGCCTTGTAGTCTTTTTCGTCATACATCTTTACGGGAATGCCGGGCATCACTTTTCCGTTTTCGTCATAAACGGTTACGCTTACACGGCTTTCTTTTCCTGTGTGCTGTTCCTTTTCGCATGCTACCGTCAGGAAGACCGCACATACTAAAAAAATAATCTTATTCTTCATATTCTTACACATTTTTAATCGTTGTTCCGGTTGCAAAGATAGTGAATACGGCTCTTCCGGGAGTTACGATTTGAATGTGTAAATCTAACAGGTACGTTTTTATACTACTGTTTTACAGTGTATTATGAAATGAGGCTTTGCCTTTTTCTAACACGGCTCTGACATCTATCCGAAAAGGGATAAGAACAGATCGGTATGGGGTGTTCCGGCAGTTTTGATGCGCGACTTCAACCGGGATTTTCGGGCATATATGTTTGCCACGCTCTCTTTCGTGAACAAGCTGATTACCTGCGGGGAGAATCCGGTGAAGATGTAGCAGAGCAGGCGGATGTCATTTTCTTTCATTGCCGGAAAGTCCTGCCGGAGTTTCTGCATGACGTTGTCATGGCAGGTATCTGCCATTTGTTCGAGTTCCCGGAGCATTTCACTGTTTTCCGAGAAGTCGGTGATTATCCGTTTTACTTCCTGAAACATGGCTGCCTGTTGCGATGATGTATTCTCGCGTTCGTAATAGGTTTTTCCGAGTTTGTCGAGGATGTCGAAGCGGGAAGCAACCAGGCTTTTCAGCCGTTTTTCCGTGTTCTGCCGTCCTTCCAGTTGCCGGGTGAGCGCCCGGTATTCGGCACGGGCCTCTTCCGCCAGCAGCAGGTAGCGGTCGTTGCGTTCGCGCTGGATGCGCAGGCGCTGGCGGATGATATAAACGGCTATTCCGGCGAGGATGAATATGCCGCAGATAACGGTGGTTTCCCAGAAGATGCGGTTCTTCATCCGGTATTCGGCAAAGGCGGATTGTTCCTGGAAATACTCTTTCTCCGTTATACCGGCGGAGACCTGCATGGTGGAGCGGGTGAGGGAGTCCGTGAGGTAGATATAGCGGTGTATATGGTCGGTCGCTTTCCGGAAGTTTCCGGAGAGGGCCTCTATCCGGTAGGCTGTGTATTGCAGTTCGGCCAGGTCGAGCACGTCATTGTCTTGCGCCTCTGCCAGTTGCAGGTAGTGGCGCGCGCTGTCCGTACGGTGTTTGAGAAGCTGGACGTCTATCATGGTGTGTGCGCTGTAGCGGGATGCCTTGCGTGTCGACTGTTCGATGCGTAGCAGCAGGTCCTGGGGGATTTGTTTTCTGCCCGATTTTACATAAAGGGAGGCAAGGTTGCTGAGGGCTGCTCCGGCAAGACGCTCGTCTGCCTGTTCGTCGGCCAGGTCGAGGGCGGCGGAATACAGCCTGATGGCACGTTCCAAATCTTTCTGGCGGTAGGATGAGGCTGCCATATCAAGCGTGGCTTCCGTTTCCTTACGAAGACTGTCGGATACTTGAAAATTTTCTCTGGCCTGCTTGAAGTAGTGGTAGGCGCGGACGTAGTTCATCTGTCCGTAGTATATACTGCCGATGCGTTCGTAGAGAAGCCCTTTATTGTAAGGGTCTTGCCGGCTTTGCAGCTGCTCTTCGATTTGCAGGAAGATGCGCAAAGCTCCGGATTTATCGCCGGCATCGGTCAGCAGGCTGTCTGCGAACTCAAGGCTGGGGAGCGGTTTACGTTCATGGCATCCCGCCAGCGACAGGAGCATACATATAATAGGTATGATAAGGCATTTCATGCCGTGAATGTAGTGATAAAAGATGTTTTGCACAAGTGAAAGGCGGGAAATGAGGAGCTTTGTGTGAATTTCCTGCATTTCTTTTTTTAGGCTTCGCGGAACTTCCTATCTTTGCACTTCTAAATGTAGATAAAACCGTAACACTTTGGAATGGCTATATAGTTTGTTTGTCGAACACTCCGCATTGCAGGCGGTGGTGGTGCTCTCGCTGATTTCCGCTATCGGATTAGGGTTGGGGAAAATACATATTTGCGGTATTTCCCTCGGCGTGACGTTTGTTTTCTTTGCCGGTATTCTTGCCGGACATTTCGGACTGTCCATCGACCCGCAGATGCTGAACTATGCGGAAAGTTTCGGACTGATAATTTTTGTGTATGCACTGGGACTGCAGGTGGGGCCGGGCTTTTTCAGCTCTTTCCGCAAGGGCGGGGTACAGTTGAATATGCTGGCGCTGGGAGTAGTGCTCCTCGGTACGCTGATGACCGTATTGGGCAGTTATACCCTGAATATTTCGTTGCCGGACATGGTGGGCATCCTCTGCGGCGCTACCACCAATACGCCGGCGCTGGGTGCGGCACAGCAGACATTGAAGCAAATGGGGCTGGAAGCCAGTACGCCGGCTTTGGGATGTGCCGTGGCATATCCGCTGGGGGTAGTGGGCGTTATTTTTGCCGTGCTGATAATACGCAAGGCATTGGCGCGTAAGGAAGATCTGGAGTTGAAAGAGAAGGACGATGCGAACAAAACTTACATTGCGGCGTTTCAAGTACACAATCCGGCCATCTTCGATAAAAGCATCAAGGAGATAGGCGGCTTGAATTATCCGAAGTTCGTAATCTCCCGTCTGTGGCGGGACGGCAACGTAAGCATCCCCACTTCCGAGAAGATAATCAGGGAAGGAGACCGCTTGCTGGTGGTGACTTCGGAAAAGTATGCTCCGGCACTGACCGTACTGTTCGGTGAACAGGAACATACCGACTGGAACAAAGAGGATATAGACTGGAATGCCATAGACAGCCAGCTCATCTCGCAGCGTATCGTGGTGACACGTCCCGAACTGAACGGAAAGAAACTGGGCTCGCTGCACCTGCGCAATCATTACGGCATCAACATCAGCCGTGTGTACCGTAGCGGCGTGCAGTTGCTTGCCACCGCGGAACTAACCTTGCAGTTGGGCGACCGTCTGACAGTGGTAGGTGAGGCTGCCGCCATCCAGAATGTGGAAAAAGTGTTGGGAAATGCCATCAAGAGCCTGAAAGAACCGAATCTGGTAGCGGTGTTTATCGGTATCATCCTGGGTCTGGCTTTGGGTGCGATTCCCATTTCCCTGCCGGGCATCAGTGCTCCGGTGAAGCTGGGACTTGCCGGCGGACCGATTATCGTAGGTATCCTGATTGGTACGTTCGGACCGAGAATGCACATGATAACCTATACCACACGAAGCGCCAACCTGATGCTCCGTGCATTGGGACTGTCGCTCTACCTGGCTTGTCTGGGACTGGATGCCGGAGCGCATTTCTTCGATACGGTGTTCCGTCCGGAAGGTCTGCTGTGGATTGCCGCAGGGTTCGTGCTGACCGTTGTTCCGGTGCTGATAGTGGGAGTGGTTGCCTTTAAATGGATGAAGGTGGACTTCGGCTCCATGGCAGGTATGCTGTGCGGAAGCATGGCCAACCCGATGGCGTTGAATTATGCCAACGACACCATTCCGGGCGATAATCCGTCGGTGGCTTATGCAACGGTGTATCCGATGTGTATGTTCCTGCGGGTAATCATAGCGCAGGTGCTGCTGATGTTCCTGTTGAATTGAGAGCTGAGAATTGAAAATTGAGAAATAACAGAGAGGGCTTAATTGCTGATAATTGAATATATATCATAAATCTAAAATCATAAATCGTATCATGGGAACTATTACTCCGGAAAGTATAGTCAACGACTTACGCTATTTGCAATTGTTGTCGCGCAGTTTTCCTACCATCGCCGATGCCAGTACGGAAATTATCAATCTGGAAGCTATTCTGAATCTGCCTAAAGGTACGGAACACTTCCTTACGGATATTCATGGAGAGTATGAGGCTTTTCAGCATGTATTGAAGAATGCTTCGGGTGCGGTAAAGCGGAAGGTGAATGAAATCTTCGGGCATACGCTGCGCGAAAGCGAAAAGAAGGAAATCTGTACGCTGATTTATTATCCGGAAGAGAAGTTGCAGTTGATAAAGGAACAGGAAACGGACCTGGACGACTGGTATCTCATCACCCTGAACCAACTGGTGAAAGTCTGCCAGAACGTATCTTCCAAATACACACGCTCGAAAGTGCGTAAAGCCTTGCCGGCGGAGTTCTCCTATATCATTCAGGAGTTGCTGCACGAGTCCAGCGTAGAGCCTAACAAGCATGCGTATATCAACGTCATTATCAGTACGATTATCTCGACCAAGCGTGCGGATGACTTTATCATTGCCATGTGTAAGCTTATCCAACGGCTTACAATCGACTCGCTGCACATAGTGGGAGATATTTACGACCGCGGTCCGGGCGCACATATCATCATGGATACGCTTTGCGACTACCATAATTTCGACATTCAGTGGGGCAACCATGACATACTGTGGATGGGTGCCGCATCGGGCAATGACGCCTGCATAGCGAACGTTATCCGTATGTCCATGCGCTATGCCAACCTGGCAACACTGGAAGACGGCTACGGCATCAACCTGCTGCCGCTGGCTACCTTCGCAATGGATACCTATGCGGATGATCCTTGCACTATCTTTGCTCCGAAGATGAACTTTGCCGATGCCAATTACAACGAAAAGACACTGCGGCTGATTACGCAGATGCACAAGGCGATTACGATAATTCAGTTCAAACTGGAAGCGGAGATTATAAACCGGCGTCCGGAGTTTGATATGGACAACCGGAAACTGCTGCACAAGATTGACTTTGAACGGGGCGTATTTGTGTACGAAGGCAAAGAATACGAACTGCGCGATGCCAATTTCCCGACTATTGACCCTACCGACCCGTATCGCCTGACGGATGAAGAAAGGGAGCTGGTTGAAAAGATTCATGCTTCGTTCATGAACAGCGAGAAACTGAAGAAGCATATGCGTTGCCTCTTTACGTACGGCGGCATGTATCTGGTGTGCAACAGCAACCTGCTTTATCACGCATCCGTGCCCCTGAATGAGGACGGAAGTTTCAAACATGTACGTATCGGCAAGAAAGAGTACTGGGGACATAAACTGCTGCAAAAGACCGACCAGCTTATCCGTACCGCCTACTTTGACGAAGATGGTTCGGAGGAGAAGAATTTTGCGTTGGATTATATGTGGTATATGTGGTGCGGCCCGGATGCGCCCTCTTTCGACAAGGATAAGATGGCTACTTTCGAGCGTTACTTCATAGCCGACAAGGCATTGCATAAAGAGAATAAAGGTTATTACTACACGCTTCGCAACCGTGCGGATATTTGCGACAATATCCTGGCGGAGTTCGGGGTGGAGCCGGGACCTCATTCGCATATCATCAACGGACATGTGCCGGTGAAGACGATTAAAGGCGAGCGCCCCATAAAGGCTGATGGAAAGTTATTGGTGATTGACGGCGGTTTCTCCAAAGCCTATCAGCCCGAAACGGGTATTGCGGGCTATACGCTGGTATATCACTCGCACGGCATGCAGTTGGTGCAGCATGACCCGTTCCAGAGCCGTCAGAAAGCGATTGAAGAGGGACAGGATATCAAGTCCACAACTTTCGTCATAGAATTCAACTCGCAGCGTATGATGGTGAAGGATACCGATAAGGGCAAGCAGCTCGTGACGCAGATTCAGGATTTGAAGAAGTTGCTGGTGGCATATAGAACGGGATTTATCAAAGAAAAGGAGATTTTCTGATATGGCTGTATGTTCCGGTGCTTGCATTGCCTGGCTTTTCAGGCACGGATTAGTATTTGAATAATACCACACCGCCTTCTACAATGGCTCCCTTGTCGAAGTTGGCATTTCTGTTGTAGTATCTGTCCCAACCGTAACCGCCCGTAACGAATACTCCTAATTTTGCCGTCAGACGGTATTCGAGGTTGATACGGGTTTGGAGAGAATAGAGGCGGGCAGGGAAGCCATAGTCTTTATTCTTGAAGGTTTCTACGTGCTGGTATCCCAAATCGCCGCTGATGAACAGTTGCTTGCAGACGGGCAATTCCAGTCCGGCGCGGTAGAAAAGCGCACCGGAGAACTTATCGCTGAAGTCGAGGAAATGCGTACCGCCGCCGAGGATGGTATAGAACAGTTTGTTCTTGAAGCGGGCTGCAAGGTTCAGTTTCGTGGTGTTGCCGCCGAAAAACATCATCTGTACTTTGGTGTCCGGGTTGGCATTGACCAGTCCCAGTTGGAAACCGTCCAGCTTCTCCTTGTAGTAGTTTACCAAACCTATCTGAAGGCCTTTGGCACGGACGGCTACATTCAGGGGAGAGAGCTGCACGCCGGCAGACGTACCGCCTGTGATATTGCCCAAACCGGAAATCTGGAGCCCTTTCATATCATCGCCCACCACATTCAGCAGGCCGGATATGGTGACACCGGAAAAATTGCCGCCCGATATATTGGCGAGTCCTGAAAGCTGTACGCCGGCAGTCTTTTCGCCTGTAATATTCAGTAAGCCGCCTACAATCATTCCGTTGCTGTTATCGCCCGTGATATTGGCAAGGCCGGAGAAGACCATTCCCCGTGCGTGATTACCCGTGATGCCCACAAGACCGGAAACGGACAGACCGCTGAGGTTATTGCCGTTGATATTGGTGATGCCCGCTACCTGTACGCCCCGCATACTTCCACCCACCATATTGGATATACCGGAGATTTGAATTCCGTTCATGTCTCTGCCCGTAACAGCTCCCAAAACATTTACTCCCAAGCCGTTCAAACGGTTCATCGCCGAGAAGATACCGAGATTGAAGAATGTGCTTCCGACCGTATCCGTACGCTGTGTGGAAAGATTCTTCCAAAGGGAAAGGTTGATACCGGTTTTTTCTTTATGGGCAGACTGTTGCCGGTCTGTCCGGGCATGGCCTGTCCCTGCCAATAGCAGGGACAGACAGATAAGTGGAAATATACGTTTCATAATTCTTTATAATGTTTCATCGGGCCAGGGCGCCAGCCGGTTGGTGGCACGTAATACAGGACGCTGCGCATCCACCGACCGCAGATAGTTGCTCAGCTTTTTTGATAGTTTCTTTACAAGTTTGGGGTTCTCGGCGGCTACGTCATGTTTTTCGCTGATGTCGGCAGGGATATTGAACAATTCGTGCTTGCCGCTGTCGAAGTAGTACACCAGTTTCCATTCTCCGGAACGGATGGAGCAGGTGGCGCCTATACCCGGACCGGAAGGGCCCCAACTGTGCGGGTAATGCCAGTAGATGTCACGGGCGGGCATTTTACCTTTGCCCGTAAGCAGGGGCAGGAAGCTGATGCCGTCGCGTTTCTGTACCGTATTGTAGTGCTCCACACCGGCTATTTCGAGAATAGTGGGGAAGAAATCTTCTATCATCAGATAATGGTCGCATTTGGTTTCTGCCGCTACTACGCCGGGCCAGCGTACAATCATCGGTTCGCGCACTCCGCCTTCGTAGGCGGAACCTTTTCCGCTGTTGAGCGGATAGTTCTGCCTGTGCAGCTCTCCTGCACGGGTGTGTGCAGCCAGTCCGCCATTATCGGACATGAAGAGCAGTACAGTGTTGTCAGTGAGGTTGTTTTTGTCCAGATAGTCCATCAGGTCGCCGAGGCTTTTGTCCATGCCTTCAATCAGGGTGGCATACGCTGCTTCTATCGGGGGAAGTCCTTTGTCCAGATATTTTTGGTAGAAACGCATGTCGGGCTGGATAGGCGTATGGATGGCATAATGGGCCATGTAGAGGAAGAAAGGCTTGTCCGTTGTCCGGGCGTTGTCCAAAGCTTTCTCGGCTTCTATGGTAAGGGCTTCGGAGAGGAATATGTCTTTGCCGTGATATTTTTCCAGTCCGGGTACGGCAGCCAACGGGCTTTTTCCGCCGGGTTTGTTTCCGAAGTTCTGCATGCCGTAGTAGCTGGCGGGAGAGCCTGCCGCATGACCGGCTATGTTCACGTCAAAACCCATTTTCAGCGGATCGGCTCCGGGCGTGTCATTAGCTCCGAAGTGGGCTTTTCCGCAATGAATGGTGTGGTAACCGTTGTCCTTGAGCACTTGTGCCAGCGAGGTGACTTGCGTGGTGCGTTCCACACCCGGTTCCTGACAGATACCGTTGACATTCCATTCGGGGTATATCATAACGGAGTCCGGCTGTTCGTGGGTGGTATTCTTGCGTAATGTCCAGCTTGTCACCCGGTGACGCGCAGCGTTCATACCCGTAAAAAGGCTGACACGCGTAGGCGAACTGATGCTACAGGCATAGGCTTGCGTGAACATCTTGCCCTGCTTTGCCAGACGTTCCATATTGGGTGTATGGTACGTGTCGTTGTAGCGGGTGCGTTGTGTCCAGAAAGGCAGGGATGTGTCCTGCCAACCCATATCATCCACCAAGAATAAAATAATGTTCGGACGCTTGTCCGTAACAGGAGCCGTTTCATTTGACGGCCTTGTGTGTACTTCTCCTGCCATTCCACATAACGGAAGCAGCGCAGCAGATAATAACAATTCGTTTTTCATCGGGAAAAGAGGGGTTAGGGTTAGAGATTAGTGATTAGCGGTTAGTGATTAACATTAAAAATAGCGGTAAATAATTAGCGCAATATGCTGCATAGCTTACTAATCACTAACCGCTAATCACTATTTTATCATCCTTTTGCTTCCTGATACAGGAAGCGTTTGATAGATTTTTTGGGTGTCTTTTCAAATTCTTCGGGATATATCTTCATTTTGGAAATCTGGCTGTAAGCAGGCAGTTCTGCATTCAGAGCCACACGATTCTCTTCCATGACACGTTCTATATCGTCGTTGTTGAGGCCGTGGGCAAAGGCATCGTCAAAGTCGGGATATACCAGTCCCACGAGCTTTTCGTTCTGTTGTACGATGATGCTTTCAGCTACGTACGGCAGGTTGTTCAGCTTGTCTTCTATTTCTTCGGGGTAGATGTTCTGCCCGTTTGGACCGAGGAGCATATTCTTGCTGCGTCCTTTGATGGTGACATTGCCTTCGGCATCCATCAGGGCAAGGTCGCCGGTGTGCAGCCAACCGTCTTTGTCCACAACTTCGGCGGTAGCCTCTTCATTCTTGTAGTAGCCCAGCATGACGTTGGGACCGCGGCAGACAATCTCGCCGGGGATATTCTCCGGATCGGGAGAGAGAATCTTCACTTCCATGCGCGGAGCGGCTTTTCCGCAGGAACCGGGTTTGAAGCGCGTCCAGTCTTCGTAACAGATGATAGGACCGCATTCTGTCATACCGTAACCTACGGTATAGGGGAAGTCTATCATGCGCAGGAACTGTTCCACCTCCTGATTGAATGCCGCACCGCCGACAATGACTGTGGCAAAATTGCCGCCGAATGCCTGTACCATTTGCTCGCGTACGGTGGCTTTTATCTTGTCGTTGATGATAGGCACTTTCAGCAACAGTTTCATGGTAGGCGTTTCCAGCTTGGGCAATACGCTCTTCTTGATAATCTTCTCGATAATGAGCGGTACGGCTACGATGAGGTTCGGCTTTATGTCGGCGAATGCCTGGAAGATAATCTTCGGACTTGGCATACGGGTGAGGTAGTAGATGTGGCAACCTACGGAGAACTCGTACAGGAATTCGAATGCCAATCCGTACATATGAGCCATCGGCAGCATGCATACCAGTTTGTCGCCGGCTTTCAGCGGCAGTACTTCGAAAGCGAATCGGGTGTTGGACCACAGGCTGCGATAGGGAAGCATTACGCCTTTCGAGTAACTGGTAGTACCGGAAGTATAGTTAATGACCGCCAGCTCTTCGGGTTGGTCTTTGTGATAGTCGATGTGTTCCTTACGGAAGTTCTTGGGAAATTTCTTGCCGAATATCTCGTTGAGGTGATCGCGGGCGTAAGTAACCCGTTCGTTGCGCGAGACCAGCAAGGTGAAGTCCGTCATCATGAAGATACCTTCGAGCAACGGCATGGCGCTTTCGTTGAGATTTTCCCACACCTGGTCGCCGACAAAAAGAAGCTTGGCCTCGGAGTGGTTGACGATGTTATGCACATTGTCCGCCTTGAATTCGTGAAGAATGGGCACGATGACCGCACCATACGTCAGGGTAGCGAGGAAAGTGACTCCCCAATGCGAACTGTTACGTCCGCAGACGGCGATTTTATCGCCTTTTCTGATGCCGCTCGCTTCAAAAATGATATGCAGTTTTTCTATTTTGCGGGCTACATCCTTGTATTGCAGGGTGGCTCCCTTATAATCGGTCAGGGCATCCAGGTCCCAGTTTTCCTTTATACTATTCTCTATATAGGCGATAAAACTTTGTTCCATTATATATTGCACATTTAGTTGAAAATTGTGCAAATATAAGGGTTTATGTAGAGAATACAAACTTTTAGGGGGAAAAAGCATTTTATGCAAATTCCCCCTTTGAGCCTATTTATTGTTATCCAGGTACCAGCGGTACATCCGCTCTACACCTTCTTCGATGTCTATTTTATGATGCCAGCCCAATGCGTGCAGCTTACTCGGGTCGGTGAGTTTGCGCATGGTCCCATCGGGTTTGGAAGTGTCGAAGGTCAGCTTTCCGCGATAACCCACAACGTTGACAATCAGTTCGGCAAGCCGGCGGATAGTAATTTCCTTACCTGTGCCGATGTTGATGTGGCAGTTGCGGATGTCCTTGTCTCCGGGTTGGCAGGTGTCTTTGAAGTCTACGTGCTCCATGACGAATACGCTGGCATCCGCCATTTCCTCGCTCCAGAGGAATTCGCGCAACGGAGTTCCCGTACCCCAAAGCCGGACTTCTTCTTCGCTGATGCCGTATTTGGAAAGTATGTTCAGTATCTCTCCGTTGCTGTTGCTGCCATTGATTCCTTCTACCGGACGCAGGTTCATGTCACGGCGTACGGCATCCCAGTCGCCTTGTTGCAGGCAGTGGGCCAGGTGTATCTTGCGAATCATGGCAGGAAGTACGTGGCTGCGTTCCAGGTCGAAGTTGTCGTTGGGACCGTAGAGGTTGGTGGGCATGACGGCAATGTAGTTCGTGCCGTATTGCAGGTTGAAACTCTCGCACATTTTCAATCCGGCAATTTTGGCAATGGCGTACGGTTCGTTGGTGTACTCCAGGGGCGAGGTGAGGAGTACGTCTTCTTTCATCGGCTGTTCGGCATCACGCGGATAGATACAGGTGCTGCCCAGAAAGAGCAGTTTCTTGACATTGTGGCGGAAACTTTCGCCTATAACATTCTGCTGTATCTGGAGATTCTTGTAAATGAAATCGGCACGGTAGATGCTGTTTGCCATGATACCGCCCACGAAAGCAGCGGCAAGGAATACGTATTCCGGCTGTTCCTCATCGAAGAAACGGCGGACGGCAACACCGTCCAGCAGGTCGAGTTCTTTGTGGGTTCTGCCCACGAGATTGGTATAGCCTTTCTCTTGCAGGTTTTTCCAGATAGCAGAGCCTACCAGTCCGCGATGCCCTGCGATGTATATTTTTGCGTTCTTGTGTAACATTGTTATAAAACGAATTGGTTTCAGACAGAAGAACAAAAGGACATATTCGGTTTATACTCTTTTATTTTCTCATATATATGTTCTTTTGTTCTTCTGTCTGAAAAATTAAATTATCTGTTTCAGTCTTCTTTGCTTCTCAAATGCAGTTTCCGTACAAACTTCATGTCATGTTCCGCCATGATGTGTACCAACTCCTCAAAGCTTGTCTGCTGCGGATTCCAGCCCAGTAACGTTTTGGCTTTGGTAGGGTCTCCCAGCAACTGTTCCACTTCGGAAGGACGGAAATATTTGGGATCCACCTCTACCAGTACCTTACCGGTTTGGCTGTCGATGCCCTTCTCGTTCACGCCTTCGCCTTCCCAGCGCAGTTCTATGCCGGTTTCCTTAAAGGCAAGTGTGGCAAATTCGCGTACGGTGTGCATCTCTCCGGTAGCAATCACAAAGTCTTCCGGCGTATCGTGTTGCAGGATAAGCCACATACATTCCACATAGTCTTTGGCATATCCCCAGTCGCGGCGTGCATCCAGATTGCCCAAATACAGTTTGTCCTGGAATCCTTGTGCAATGCGGGCGGCAGCCAGCGTAATCTTGCGGGTAACGAAGGTTTCGCCGCGGCGCTCGCTTTCGTGGTTGAAGAGAATGCCGTTTACGGCGAACATTCCGTAGCTTTCGCGGTAGTTCTTTGTAATCCAGAAACCGTATTGCTTGGCTACGCCGTAGGGACTGCGCGGGTAGAACGGAGTCGTCTCCTTCTGCGGCACTTCCTGCACCTTGCCGAACAGTTCCGAGGTAGATGCCTGATATATCCTGGTTTTCTTTTCCAGACCGAGAATGCGTACAGCTTCGAGCATGCGCAGCGTACCTATAGCATCTGTTTCGGCGGTATATTCGGGTACATCGAACGAGACCTTTACGTGGCTCTGTGCAGCAAGGTTGTATATCTCGTCCGGTTGCACCTGCTGGATAATGCGTATCAGCGAACTGCTGTCCGTCATATCTCCATAATGCAGGTTGATAGTTCGCTTCTGCTTCATGTCGCGCACCCACTCATCGAAATACAAGTGCTCGATGCGTCCGGTATTGAACGAAGATGAGCGGCGCAATATGCCGTGTACTTCATATCCTTTTTGCAACAGGAATTCTGCGAGGAACGAACCGTCCTGTCCGGTTATTCCGGAGATTAGAGCTTTTTTCATTGTTTCTGGTATTATACTTTTTTTGATTGTTGCATATTTCGTCCTGCAAAAATCGTAATTTATTGTGAGACAACAAAGCCAATGCGGTAAATGATTTTGAGATTATTTTTGCTTTATACCGAAAGTAGCGTCCGGATGATTGCCGGGAAGCGGATATGACATCATTTTTCTGTGTCAATTCTTTATGAAAAAAATGAATTAATTTCAAATTTGATACGAACAAACAGACGTTATTTTTTGTTTTAATAACAAAGATAAATTATACAAGTATATGGAGAATTTAAATAAAACAGACATTGGACTGATAGGGCTGGCCGTGATGGGCGAGAATCTTGCATTGAATATGGCGGACAAGGGCTGGCAGGTTTCGGTTTATAACCGTACAGTTCCGGGGATTGAAGAAGGTGTGGTAGAACGTTTTATAAACGGACGCGCACAGGGTAAAAGTATTGAAGGATATACGGATATAGCTCGTTTTGTAGAGTCTGTAGCCGTTCCGCGCAAGATAATGATGATGGTTCGTGCCGGTAGTGCGGTAGACGAACTGATGGAGCAGCTTTTCCCATTGCTCTCTCCGGGAGATATATTGATAGACGGCGGTAATTCCAACTATGAAGATACCAATCGCCGTGTGGCATTGGCCGAAGCGAGAGGCTTCCGTTTTGTGGGAGCAGGTGTTTCCGGCGGTGAAGAGGGTGCATTGAATGGAGCTTCTATCATGCCGGGCGGTTCGGTAAGCGCCTGGGAAGAAGTGAAGCCTGTTTTGCAGAGTATTGCTGCCAAAGCATCCGACGGCACGCCTTGCTGCCAGTGGGTGGGACCGGCCGGTTCGGGACATTTTGTCAAGATGATTCATAATGGCATCGAATATGGCGATATGCAGCTTATTTCCGAAGCCTATTGGGTGATGAAGAACCTGCTGAAGCTGGATAACGGAGAAATGTCTTCGGTCTTTTCGCAATGGAATGAGGGCAAATTGCGTAGCTATCTTATTGAAATTACTGCTAATATCTTGCAGCATAAAGATAAGTCGGGCGGTTATCTGATAGATAAAATACTGGATACAGCCGGACAAAAAGGTACAGGCAAATGGTCGGTAATCAATGCTATGGAGCTTGGTATGCCGTTGGGGCTGATTGCTACGGCTGTTTTTGAACGCAGCTTGTCGGCTCAGAAAGAACTGCGGAAGTCGGCTGCCGGGCATTTTACCAGCCGGCGCACGGAGGTGGTATACAACAAATCCGAAATGGTAGGAGATATTTATTCGGCGCTTTATGCATCCAAACTGGTGTCTTATGCTCAAGGCTTTGCTGTATTGCAACGTGCTTCGGACTCTTTCGGATGGAACCTCGACCTGGCTTCCATTGCCCGTATGTGGCGTGGCGGTTGCATCATCCGCAGTATCTTCCTCAATGATATTGCAGCATCTTTCGAGGGGAATGAGAAACCGCAGCATCTTCTTCTTACTCCTTATTTCAGTAATGAGATGAAACAACTGCTCTCCGGCTGGAAACATCTGGTGGCACAGGCTATGAAAGAGGAACTTCCAGTTCCTGCATTTTCATCGGCATTGAATTATTTTTATTCACTCGTCTCCGCCAACTTACCGGCGAATATGATTCAGGCACAGCGCGATTATTTCGGAGCGCACACCTTTGAGCGTGTGGACGGACTGCGTGGGCAGTTCTTCCATGAAAACTGGACAGGACACGGCGGAGAAACGAAGTCGGGAACCTATAACGTGTAGTCTTTCTTTAGTGTGAAGATTACTGAAATTCCCCTACAAACATAAAGCTATGAGTAAATTTGTGATGATAATTTTCGGCGCTTCCGGTGACCTGACAAAGCGCAAGTTAATACCGGCATTATATAATCTGTACAAGGATAACCGCCTGCCGGAAGGTTTTGCTGTTTTAGGCATCGGACGTACCGGATACCGGGATGATACCTACCGTACTTATATACGGACGGAAATGGAACGTTTTGTGGCTTCGGAAGAACATGCCGGCGGACGTATGACTGATTTTTGCAATCATCTGTACTATCTTTCGCTTAATCCGGCCGAGGCTGCCGATTATGGAAATCTGGATGCCCGTCTCCGGGAACTGACGGGTGAGCAGGAGCCGGATGGCATGTTGTACTATCTGGCAACGCCGCCGTCGCTGTATGGTGTGATTCCTCTTCATCTCAAGACTGCCCGCCTGAACCGTCCTCATACGCGTATCATCGTCGAGAAGCCTTTCGGTTATGATTTGGAATCTGCCCGTGAACTGAACCGTATCTATGCTTCCGTATTCGAGGAGCATCAGATTTACCGTATAGACCATTTCCTGGGTAAAGAGACTGCGCAGAACATTCTGGCTTTTCGTTTTGCCAATGGCATCTTCGAGCCGCTTTGGAACCGTAATTACATTGACTATGTAGAGATTACCGCAGTAGAGAATTTGGGTATCGAACAGCGTGGAGGGTTTTATGAAGGAACCGGAGCATTGCGTGATATGGTACAGAATCACCTCATTCAGCTGGTAGCGCTTACCGCGATGGAACCGCCGGCAGTTTTCAATGCCGATAATTTCCGCAACGAGGTGGTAAAAGTATATGAATCTCTCTCTCCCTTGACAGAAGAAGACCTGAACGAGCACATTGTCCGTGGGCAATATACCGCGTCTGCGACCAAGCCCGGTTATCGTGAAGAGAAGAACGTAGCTTCCGATTCCCGTACCGAAACTTATATTGCCATGAAAATAGGCATTGACAACTGGCGGTGGAGCGGCGTTCCTTTCTATATCCGTACCGGAAAACAGATGCCGACCAAGGTGACCGAAATCGTGGTACACTTCCGCGAGACACCTCATCAGATGTTCCGTTGTGAAGGCGGCCACTGCCCGCGTGCCAACAAACTGATTCTGCGTTTGCAGCCCAATGAGGGTATTGTGCTGAAGTTCGGAATGAAAGTTCCGGGACCGGGGTTTGATGTGAAACAGGTGATGATGGACTTCAGTTATTCCGATTTGGGCGGTCTGCCCGCCGGAGACGCGTATGCCCGTCTGATTGAAGACTGTATACAGGGAGACCAGACACTCTTTACCCGTAGCGATGCCGTAGATGCGTCATGGCGTTTTTTCAATCCTGTGCTGAAGTATTGGCAGGAACATCCGGATGCACCGCTTTACGGTTATCCCGTGGGAACGTGGGGACCTTTGGAAAGTGAAGCTATGATGCACGAACATGGGGCCGAATGGACTAACCCGTGTAAGAATTTGACGAATACTGATGAATATTGTGAATTATGAAAAGTTATGTATATCCTGCTGCAACCTCGACTGCACGTGCTCTTATCCGGTATATAATCGATATGATGAACCGGGAGCCGGAGCGGATTTTTTACCTTGCTTTCAGCGGAGGAACGACTCCTTCCCTTATGTTCGACATTTGGGCGCATGAGTTCAGAGAAGAGACTCCTTGGATGCGGATGCGGATTTTCTGGGTGGACGAACGTTGTGTATCCGTCAGCGACTCGGACAGTAATTACGGTACTATGCTGCGTTTGCTGTTGCAAGAGGTAGGCATGCCCGATGAATATGTATACCCCATTCATGGTGATTGCCGTAGTCCGGCGCAAGAGGCAAAACGTTATTCGGATTTGGTTTCCGGTACGGTTCCTTTGCGCCGGGGTTTCCCTACCTTTGATATAGTGCTGTTGGGAGCAGGTGATGACGGACATACTTCTTCCATTTTCCCCGGTCAGGAGTATCTGCTCTCTTCTTTTCATCCGTATGAAAAGAGTATAAATCCTTATAACGGGCAGCCGCGTATTGCCATGACGGGATGTCTGCTGTTCAGTGCCAGAAAGCTTATATTCTTGATAACGGGCAAGAACAAGACGGAAGTTGTTTATGACATCCTGAAATCGGGCGATACCGGTCCGGCTGCCTACGTGGCGCATCATGCCGCGGATGTGGACATCTTTACCGACATAGAAATTGACGGATAAGCGGTTACCCTTTTGAGGTTCCGCTTTCCAGTATGCTTACGATGGAGAAGAGTGTGAAGCAGATACCGCCCAATCCTGCCAGTACACGTGCCGGTACAAAGTAGGCTTCGTGTATGCTTGCCATTTCAAAAAGGAAGGCAGACAGGAACAGACAGAGCAGTGCGGTAAATACAGGTATCAAGGGAATTCGGTTTGCCAGTTTGAAAGTGTTGCGCCATATTGCTGCCAGGAGTATGACTTTGCTTGAAATACTGTAGCAAACCAATCCCAGGCCTATCATTATATACCCTATGGAAGATTCGGCAGGGTTCGGGTTTTTCAGTATCAGTAGCCCCCAAAGGATGCTGAGTGTTCCCATGGCAAGTACCATTACAGGCCACCATTTACGTTCTGCATGCGAGTAACTGTTACGTATTTGGCGTACGATAGTTGCCACCAATGCCACGAGGCTTGTACAGATGCAGGCTATTCCTGCCATGACATGCCCTGCTACATAATAGGCGTTGTGCACATCGCTTTTTGCAAGCAGCTGGAATGTCCATATCCAAGTGGCAAGTGCCAGCAATGCCGCAACAACTATAAGAAGCTTACCTTGTGTGCCGTTAAAGGCTTGTGGGAGCACATCGTTTTCCGTCGTTTGGGAATTGGCAGGTATAAGGGTGAACCGGGTGGAAGAAGTGGCGGTCGTTGCCACACAGGCAGTGATGAAAGCTACGCCGCAGATTACATGTCCGGCTACGAAATGACTGGCGGTGGCAGCTTCGCTGATATATTCCCAGCCGCAGGTGAAAGTCAGTAGGGCAGCCAGATAGCCAAGCACGGGCAGAGCGTACAGGACAACCGTATTGTATGTGTGAATAATCTGCCGGATAATGGTAGCCGCTGTTGCAAACAAGGCAATGCAAATCATTCCTAATGACATTACTACCGGACCGGCAACGTTTTTTGCCGGGTCCGTTCCCATATCAAGTACAAAAGCTCCGTAACCAAAACAAAACAGGGCCATCAGCAGAGGGATGGTGCGAAAGAGAACACTGATTCCGTAATTCATAATTATTTTCTATTAAAGTTTTCCCCTCTAACAGCAGTATTATGACTTTGTTTCTCATTTTAAACTTTATTCATAGGATATAATACTTTGACAGTCCGATTTAGGGTGCAAGGCGGTTTATCTCCCATTTTTCGGAGTTTGGATACGATAGGCCGGAAACGGACTTTTCTTCGTGGAGAGTATATTCGAAACGGTCGTGCAGCCTGCTTTCCCGTCCCTGCCAGAATTCGAAGCGGGTGGGGGTGACGGCAAAACCGCCCCAGTTGTCGGGACGTGGTACGGTCTGTCCGGTCAGCCTGGCAGCTTCCTTTACAAAAGCGCGGATTATTTCCATCCGGCTGCTGATGACGTGACTTTGGGGGGATATTCTTGCGCCGATCCGGCTTTTGTAGGGTCGGGTGGAGAAGTAAGCGTCTGATTCTTGAGGAGTGCATTTCTCTGCTTTCCCTTCAATATGTACTTGTCTTTCCAGCTTATGCCAAACGAAAGAGAGGGAGATGTAGGGATTGGCTGTGAGTTGCCGTCCCTTACGGCTTTCGTAATTGGTGAAGAAAATGAGTTTACCGTTTTCCACGCCTTTCAGCAGTACGGTGCGGGTAGAGGGCCGTCCGTTCGGTGAGACGGTGGCTACAATCATGGCGGTAGGTTCGTTCTCGCCGCAATGCAGGGCGTCGTTGAGCCAGCGGGCGAATTGCTCGAAGGGATTCTCCGAGATAGTATTCCGGGTGAGCTTGCCTTTCTTATATTCTTTTCGTATGTCCGAGAATTGGGAATCCATATAATTACTGTTTATTATTATAACAATGAAAGAGCGAAAGGGTTGAAATACGGATACGTTGACCGCTAAAAATATCTTTTTTTCTTCTTTTTTTATAATTGTAATGATAATTCTTCTCAGTTTCGTTATGTGTTTCCGTTCTATAGGACGATTTCATGTAAATAATGTTTATATTTGTACTTCAATTACAAACATTGTTTATATGAGCGACAGACAACAATTCATTATAGATTGCACATCTCTTATTCCTGTTATAGGAACTTTGGTTTTAATAAAAATAGCTAACGAACAAATGGTTACCATGGTTGCTGCTTATGTACTTTGTGGCGAACTTTTGGGTGTGTTGATCAGTAGGATATTGAGGTTATATTATATTGATGTGGCTTTCGTCTGGTTGGGTGGAATTATGCTTTGGCTGTGGTATTGGTTCGGAGTACAGCCCAGCTATATGGGGTGATAGAGCATCAGCTGCAAGTGTGGATAGGACGTCTTGTTATTCAAGTTATCAAATGGACAGACGATTAATCAGAAGAAGTTGATATTCATAAAATTAGTATTTAATAGGTCTATAATAAAAGCACTTCCAACGTTCGCTTACGGAGGAAGTGCTTTACACAAAAACTAAACTAGACTTATAGTATTGAAAATGCAATTGTAATCTGTGTATCATTCCTTTGCAAGTTGGCTGAAATAGATGTCCGACAATAAATGAGAAAAATCAGTTCATAGTTTGTAATGTTACGTTACTTTTATTTATATTTTCGAGCACTTCATCAATGAATAAAGAGCGGTAATGTGGGCATTCAAGAACGCCCTTACTTTTTGCTTCCCGGTACACTTTGGAGAAGAGTTTTGCTTTCTCCTTGTCGGTGGTCGGCAGTTGCTCTATAGGAGTGGCGAGAAACCGGCATCCCCAGCCTTTACAGGTGGGGGTAAGGGAACAATGCTTGGCTCCTGTACAAGCGGATGCACAAAGTGAAATATTCAGATTCATATTATTTTTTGACTTTTACCGCTACACCTGTGGCTTGATAATATGCTTGTGATGATTTTGTTGGAGGATAGTATTTGATATTAAAGCATACAATTCCGTCTCCACCTAAAGATTTTGCTTTGTCTACAACTTTATCCATAAGCCGTTTGGATGTAGGAAAATAGTTACTACGCGAATGGTACGGCAAACCTATCGTTGTGAATAGCGGTTACCGTTGCCCGGCATTGAATAAGGCAGTTGGCGGTGCGACAACCAGCCAGCACATGAGCGGGCAGGCGGCGGACATTGATACCGGAGACAGACAACAGAATAAGCTACTGTTCGAACATATCCGCAAGAACCTTCCTTTCGACCAGTTAATTGATGAGAGTAATTTCGCCTGGGTGCATGTGAGTTATCGGGCAGACGGTAGAAACCGGAATCAGTTACTGAAGCTATGAAAAGACTACCCTGGCTATTAGTTGTATTGCTGGCAATCGCTTGTGTGGTAGCCTGGTTCCGTCCGCACGAGCCTTTGCCGGCAGAAATCCGTACCGAAACAAAGATACAGACGGTTGTCAAGACTGACACGGTTCTTATCTCCGCACCGATAGCAGTGTTTTGGCAGATATTGCCGAATGACACAGTACGTATAGGCGATACCCTGCTTCACCGCAAACAGGTTGTGTATGAAGATAGTCTGTATCGTGCGGTGGTGAGCGGATATGTAGACCCGCGGCTGGATAGTATGACTGTGTATCCGAGGACGGTTTATCAGACGGTAACGAATGATGTCTATCATCCGGTACCCATTAAGTCGAAGAAGAAACGTTGGGGATTAGGGTTGCAGGTTGGGTATGGTTATCCAAATGGATGGTATGTAGGTGTTGGGATAGGTTATAATCTATTTGTATGGTAAGAAAGAAATTAACGATGTAGAAGTCGGCTTGTCGCTGGCGCTCTTTCGGGGCTTAGAGTGGAAAGAAAGCCCCCAACGTTCAAATAATTATTGCCACATAAAAATTTGAAAAAGCATAAGACAATGCACGTTGGAGGCTTTAATATCTTCAACGTGCATTGTCTTATGCTTTATTCATTTAATCTCATGTTCCCAGTAGTGAAGAAGTTCCTATGCGAACATTGCAGGAAAAAATTACTGGAATGATAGTACCAATCCTTTCCAATTTGGAAAATACTGGAAAGGATTATATAAATCGTTCTTTGACTTGTTGGAACACCGTTTTGAAAAGACATTTTATGTGAGCAGTGTTAATACATATGTATTGGTTTTGCTATATCAAATACTTTGCTTATATTTGTGGCGTAAAAAGTGCCGGTATGTACAAGCTGCATCACCTTGCACTATAATAAGGAACTTATAGGGATGCCCAAATTGCGGTGTCCCTTTTTTATTAAAGCATAATAAATGAAAACTGCGACATCAATAGAAGAACAGATACAATTGCTCGAAGAACGGGGAATGATTTTTAACGATAAAGAAAAAGCCAAAGAAATTCTGCTTGATATTGGATATTATCGATTGGGATTTTATTGGTTCCCTTACGAACAAAGTTATCCCTCAAAGAACAATCGAACTCACCAATTTAAAGAGAACACCTTATTTGATGACGTAGTGACACTTTACTATTTCGACCATGATTTAAGGTGTATCATTACTCCTTATTTGTATAGAATTGAAGTAAGTTTCCGCACATTTCTTACATATACAGTTTCCAATCGCTATAAAAACAATGCGACTTGGTTTGCTGACCCTCGAATTGTGAATATGGACTTTATAGATTATTTGCCGAATTGTTATAAAACGATACGAAAAAATGAGGCTATAAAGCATCATCATGGGAAATATATCAATGACATATACGCGCCGGCATGGAAGACATTAGAGTATATGACATTTGGAGATATTCTTTATTTATATTCCAGCCTAAAAGACGCGAAACTGAAAGAAGAAATTGCGGCACATTATAATATAAGAAACGTGGATATTTTTGATAACTATATGAGCACGCTTCGAGTTATACGTAATTTATGTGCTCATGGGCATAATATTTACGATTTAAAATTACAGAAACGTATTCGTAAAGGTCCGATATCGGATTTACAAGGTGACAGGTTTCACAATATGGCTGGCGGGTTATTGGTTTTAAGGTATATTCTAAATTCCATATCAACCAATCGGGTGCAGGATTTGAATTATAAACTTAAGCTATTGACTTCCCAGCCTCAGATAAAAAAGATAGAAAATATAATTAAAGGTTTGATTACATTCATCCAGTCAGTATAATATTGGTTTTCAAGGCGGTAATTCCGACATGGTTTCACCGCCTTTTTTTGTATTCAGTCGTTTTTTATGTAGGTGCTGGGGTGAGCTATGATTTGTGGCAATGGTAATTTTAGCAATATCATAGAGGTAAACTTATTGGATTAAGCAACAATAATTCATCAAAATCCCACAAAATACACATTCTTATAAAAATTATATATAGAAAATACACATTTACGAGAAAATTATATATATATTTGCATCGAAAAACATTTCATATATTATATAATTCGTAATCATTGATGGTATGGAAGATATTTTGGTAAATAGTATATTAATGACTAAGAGGAGAAGGATTCCAAACTCAGATGCATGTAAATCTGATTTAAAAGAAGAATTATGTACTTTGTTTAAAGTATATAAGGAAGCTTGTTCTTTATATGAAAAAGAAATAGTAGAAACACCTCCCGATGCAAGATTGAGAGGTTTTGAAGCAAGGCTGATGAATATAAAATTGGTACAATGTGTACAAAAATATTTTCCATTCAATTGGAAGATAGGAAAACACGGGCGTTTTATGTTACGTATCAATGGTTATATTATTTTATTTAAAAAACTGAATCGAAAGAATATGCCAATGCATATTGATTCAAAAGTATATCAAGCTATAGAAAATCAAATGCAAGGTACCTTGTTTGCAAGAAACGATGACTTTATAGAACCAATTTTATTTTTTGGCTACCAAAAAGATAAATTCGGAGAACTTCAAAGTCCTAAACTTGTTTATATTGATGAGTTTAAATTTAAGTGGGAAATTACATCTGCTGACATAGCAGTTAGGCAGCAGGTTGAAAATTCTGATACATTTACTATGCCTAACAATAATTCGATGAGTATAAAACAAAATGCATTGGATAGAAGGGCTATTAATGAATAAATTTAATAATAATCCTATAATATGAATGTAAATTATAAACAGTTGATTTTTGCACGAGAATATAGAAAATTATCTCAAACTGAACTTGCAGCTCATATACCAGGATTGTCGCAGCCCAATTTATCTAAGTTTGAGAAAGGTCTAGGTATACTCTCTGATGAGGTGCTAAATAGAATTATTAAGTTTCTGAATTTTCCGGAAAGCTTCTTTGAAATTCAAATTTCAAATAATGTAGAAAATGCTCATTATAGGCGAAAAGCGAGTGTTACAAAAACACAAAAGTCTGCAATAGAGTATTCAAATAAGTTGATAGGATATATTATAGATGAGATGTCTGCATCTTTAGATTATCCCAGGATGACTATTAAATTTGTAAATGTTGATGATGGCTACTCTCCAGAAAAAATAGCTTGGTTTTTACGCCGTTTTTTAGGAATACAAGAAGGCGATCCTGTACGTGATATTGTAACATTATTAGAAAAAAATGGTATTTTTGTTGTAGAGATAGATGAAGATGTAGATGTTTTTGATGGTGTTTCATTTTTAACAGATAATGGTTATCCTGTCATTGTTGTAAATAAGAATTTTAGCAATGATCATAAAAGGCGTACTATTGCACATGAATTGGGGCATATTATCATGCATTTATCTAAGGATTTTATTTTTGCGGATGATCGAAACAAAGAAAAAGAAGCTGATAGATTTGCTAATGAATTTTTAATGCCTGAATGTGCTATTATCAATTCTTTGCGTTATTTAAAACTTTCTTCATTAGTTGAGTTGAAACGTTATTGGCTGGTATCTATGGCATCCATTGTCCGTAGAGCCTATGATTTGAAGTGCATTGATAAAGATAAATATACTTATTTCAATCGAGAATTAGGGAGAAAAGGCTATAAAAAAAATGAGCCTATAGATGTCTATATTGATCATCCTAGTCTTTTTATAACTGCATATAGGATGCATTGTAATGAATTAGAATATTCTAATGAAGAACTTGCAAATGCTTTTCATTTGCCTCAAGATGTTATTGAGCGTTTTTGTGTTCCTGCTAAAAAATATAGTTTGCGGATTTTTTAACTTGAGTGAATCCGAGCATATCTACGACACGTCTCTGTATGTCCGGGCGAATATCAACGACATCAAGCAGCATTATCTGGATGCGTTTTATAATCCGGCTATCATCCGGCTTTACCGGTTGAAGGAATTTGTAGAAGGGGTGGCTGAATAGTCGTCCCTTTTCACTATATTTTGCTATCTTTGCTCCCATGACTTACAACGAGGCTTTATCATATTTGGAACGCATTAAGGATACCGCCATTGGTGCACCCGTGAAAGGGCGTTTCATAGAATCATTATTCATCGGTCCTACCGATTGGGAACAAATGACAGACTTTATGAATCTTCGTATCCAGAAAGGAGAGGAAACGGCTTTGACTGAGTTTGACGGTGCCGGCAAGAGTCTTTCTGTATATGGGGTGTCGGTCAATAATGAATTTGACGTGCCGCATTGGGATATGACTATTATGGATAATTGGGAGCTGATGATAGGTAATTGATATGAAAAATCCCCGTAGCGGCTCAACTACGGGGATGGTGTCAAATAACAGAGTATCAATATGAGATACTAAGTGAGCCTATTTTTTTAGAAATGTCCTGTAGGGCATCGTTAAATGTCTGTAATTCTTCTTGTGTGAAGCGTGCCGGTTTTCCGTTTACCAGATTACCATTTAATCTCTGATACAGCCATGACCTACTTTTATTAAAGTATTTCTTCGCAAGATAGCTTAGAGAGACTATTTCAGCCACTTCTTGCAGCTGTAGTTTGATTGCGTTCTCTTCTACAACATCCAGTTTCTTATCAATGTTCTGTAAACGCTCTGATACAAAGTTGGCAATAGCTTTCTTATCTTCTTCCGAAGTGTACTTGGCTGCTATTTCTGTCATTCTGGTATAGAACTCTGGAGAGTCTGTACCAAGTAGTGGCTTTAATGCCAGTAATTCATCTTTCAGTGCCATATATTTATTTTTAGTGCCCTCTCCGGAGAGAGGGGCTTTGTTTTACTTCTTTTTTTCTAACTCTTTTAAGACTTTGTCGATTGTCAGTAACCGGTCTAACCTTTTGTCAATCTCTTTTTCTTGGTTTGTTCCGGTAACTTCGGCGATAAATCTTAGTTGGTCTAGTTCTTTTTTGAGGAATGCTCTTTGTATAAGCAAATCCTTTTTAATTTGTTCGTTACTCATGTTGATTACTTTTGTTATTTGACATTACAAATGTAATAATCTTTTGGTTATTATACAAACATTGCATGAATTATTTTCGCTATCTCGTATATTTTTTCCATATTTACAGTGCGTTACATATTTTATTGAATAGGAGGAATAGTAATATTCCGACCGTAAGGCTACTGGTGATTGATTTTGCCAGTAGCTTATTCATATACGGTTCCGACCCCCGTGAGATAGCTTAATGGCATCCTATATCCGACACTGTCGATATGTAACGCAACGGGAAAGCGGAACCGTTCTTTTTTCCGCTCCTTAATCTGTTGCATTATGGGTAAATCTAAATCCCCCTCTCCCGAGCTGACAAAGGCTCTCATTGGCTACGGTCATTATCAGCTAACAGTTACGTATTCCGATTACGTGAAAACCGCGATAACGGGAAATATGGAGTTAATAGACCGTTTGAACTCTGATGTAGAAAAGGAGAGGGAAGAAGCCACTGCCGAAGCAATAGCTTTTGTCCAGGAACAATCACTTTAAGCTGTCGAAGATTTTCCTCATTGCATCATCAGCGTGTTTTCGCATTACTCGAAAATAGTTGAATATAGGACGGTTCGTTTTCATTGATTGGCCGATACAATATTCAAGAATTTCTAAGGATATACCTAATTCGAATCCATGTTGAACGAATGATTTACGTGCAGAATAATAAACCACATGCTTTCTTATCCCTGCTATTTTGGAGAGTTCTTCCATTTTACGGGATACAACAGAATAACATTGCCCGAATGTTTTATACTTACCAAAAACAAGTTTACCATTCTTCTGCATATATTTGTTTATGATTTCCCTTGCTTCCGGCTGGACGGAGAATGCCGTTTTACTTTCACCACTTTTTTTGTTCTTTGTTTTTCGCCGGTAATATTCTATCCATTCTTTTCGGAAATCAATATCAAGCATATCTACAAGATTGATACCACCCAGGTAATAGCTTAACATGAAAATATCACGTACTACTCCGATATTGTATTTAGGAATTTCCATATCTCGAATCGCCTTTATTTCATCAATGCTAAGGTCTAATTCGCGGATATTGGCTGATGGCATTCTGCAGAACTCAAACGGATCTACTTCGTATCTGACCATATTATGTTTCTTGGCATAGTTGATAATTACTTTGAGTAATGTAAGGTAGATTTTAATGGTAGTAGGAGAGAGCCGTTTGTCTTCAAGGTCCATTTCAAAATGCTTGATGTTTCGAGGCGTAATCATTGAAAGTAGCAAATCACCTTGTGACTTGATGAATGATTGGCATGCCAAACGATACAACTTTTCAGATTTGTTTCTTTTCTCCTCTGCGAGTTCTGACAGATAAGATGTCATTGCAGAGGAAAACTTGGCATTGGTGTAGTCTTTCTTTTTTATGATGATTTCTCGGAGCTCGGAACATGAATATACGTCCACATCATATATGTTGTCGATAACATTCTGATAATGGTTAAGTAGATTCCGAAGTTTCATGTTCATTGAAGCGGCTTCCGGATGATTGATAACTTGCCCCTCTTTGAATTGTGATAGGGTGTCAATAATACAGTTTGTTGGAATATACCTGGTATTGGAATTATGGGCCAGTGATATTCTTACTTTGTGCTTTCCGTTGATAAGCACTTTTGCAGGTACGATACAAAGTTTAAGCGTTGCCATATTTTTTTATAATAAAGTTGCGACAATTTGTTAGTAATAAAATCGGTGTCCGACAATCGTCCGACAATCAAATTTTGCAACCTGTTGCGAAATATTGGAAATGCGCTTTTTTCGTAACTGCTTGATATACCTATAATAAAAGCACTTCCAACGTTCGCTTACGGAGGAAGTGCTTTACACAAAAACTAAAC